>ERZ808240.1905-NODE-1905-length-24339-cov-12.183578_pt1 | contig 24339 bp, 17 predicted proteins | sample MGYA00521084_ERZ808240 | MGnify/ENA primary metagenome ERZ808240 (study PRJEB31516, sample SAMN03275571) | gut metagenome | biome: mammalia-associated habitat; material: feces | host: Papio cynocephalus | place: Kenya | collected 2012-08-06 ... | reverse complement strand
CAAATCCACCTGTATGAACATCATCGGCTGTCTGGATGTGCCTACTCACGGCAGATACCTGCTGGACGGTCAGGATGTGGGCAAGATGAACCGCAGGGAACTGGCGGCCATCCGGAACGAAAAACTGGGCTTCATCTTCCAGCAGTATAACCTTTTGCCCAAGCTCTCTCTGCTGGAAAACGTGGAAGTGCCCCTCATCTACGCAGGCGTGGGCGGCAGTGAGCGCCGCCGCCGCGCTGTGGCTGCACTGGAACAGGTGGGCTTGGGCGATAAGCTGAAAAACAAGCCCAACCAGCTCTCCGGCGGTCAGCAGCAGCGTGTGTCCATCGCCCGGGCCCTTGTCCGCAACCCGCCCATCATTCTGGCGGACGAGCCCACCGGCGCTCTGGACAGCCATACCGGCCGGGAAGTGCTGGCTATGCTGCAGGACCTCAACCGGCAGGGCCATACCGTGGTGCTCATCACCCACGATAACTCCATCGCCGTGCAGGCCCAGCGCATCATCCGTCTGGAAGATGGCCGTGTGGTCTATGACGGCGACGCCCATTCGCCGGAGGCTGTGGTCCAGCCCACTCTCACCATGGCGGCACCGGCAGCCGCCGGAGAGGAGGGAACAGACGCATGATCATGGAGACCTTCAAGCAGGCCATCCAGAACGTATGGAGCAATAAAGTCCGTACCTTCCTCACCATGCTGGGCATCATCATCGGCGTTATGGCGGTCATCGTCATCGTCGGTCTGGGCAACGGCATGACCAACATGATGCAGGACTTCTATTCTGATATGGGCAGCGATATCCTGGCGGTCAACATCATGACCACCAGCACCCGCTCGGTGGAAGTGAACGATATGTACCGCATCATCGGGGAAAAACCGGAGTATTACAAAGGCATCTCTCCCATCGCCAACAGCAGTGACGTCCTCCGGGTGGCAGGCGAAAAATACCGCCGCACCAATGTCAGCGGTGTCAATGAAGACTACCTCACCATCAACCGCTACACGGTGGCCAAGGGCCGGGGCATCCAGTATGCCGACCTGATCGATAACAAGAATGTCTGTGTCATCGGCGACTATGTGAACCGGAAAGTATTCGGTGGCAACGGTCTTGGCAGCACCCTCAAGGTGGGTGCCAGCGAGTACCGTATCGTGGGCGTGCTGGAAGGACGTTCCAAGCCTGCCGCCCAATATGAAGGCGGCAACGATGATGTGGTCTTCCTGCCCTATACCACCCTGCTGAGTCTCAGCAGTCAGAGCAAAGTCAGCCAGTACTATGTAGTGCTGAAAGACTCGAGCCACTCTGCGGAGGCACGAAAGTTCCTTCGCACGGAGATCAAGAAACTGGTCAGCAAGGACGACTACGTTTACGTCATGAGCCTGAGTGAGGCCATGAAACAGATGTCTTCCATGATCAATGTCATGGTGGGCATCCTGACGGCCATTGCGGGCATCTCGCTGCTGGTCGGCGGCATTGGCATTATGAATATCATGCTGGTGTCTGTCACCGAGCGCACCCGGGAGATCGGCATCCGGAAGGCATTGGGCGCTCAGGAGAGCACCATCCTGACCCAGTTCGTGGTGGAAGCCGGCGTCACTTCGGCGCTGGGCGGCTGCTTCGGCATCATTCTGGGCTATATCGTTTCGGCTATCGTCAACCAGATCATCCCATTCTTCCTGACGGATATCACTTTGAACGTTTCGCCCTCGGCGGATGCTGCAGCAGTTGCTGTGGCCATCTCCTGCGGCATCGGTGTCCTGTTCGGTTACCTGCCGGCCCGCCGCGCCGCCCGCCTCAACCCCATCGAAGCTCTGCGCTATGATTGATAAAGAGAGGAAAAAACTATGAAAAAACGTCTTCTCGCATTCCTGCTGGCCGTCTGCGTGGCCGCATCCATGCTGATGCTGCCCGCGTCTGCGGCCGGTTCCAACGCGGCAGTCCAGACTGCAGCGGCTCTGGGCGGCCTTACCACGGAGCAGACCGCTTCCCTGGGCGGGTCCCTCACCCGTGGGCAGGCAGCACGCCTCCTCACGGCATTTTCGGCCTACCGCGATATCTCTTCCATGCAGGGCCGCACCGGCAAGCTCTATACCGATGTGGACAGTGATTCTCCTTATGCGGTCTATGTCCGCACCGCCGTCCAGCATGGCTGGATGACCGGCTACGCCGACGGCAGCTTCCGCCCGGACGCTCCTGTGACGCTGGAAGAGGGCTGCACCATGGCCCTGCGCCTGCTGGGCTACGACGTGGCAAAGCTGGAGGGCACTTTCCCCTCTGCACAGCTCAACAAGGCCAGTGCACTGGGCCTGCGCAACGACATCAGCGCCCGTCAGGGCGAGTACCTGACCCTCGAGCAGGGCACTGTGCTGTTCTATAATGCCCTCACCGCGCAGACCAGCGACAACCAGATGTATGCCGCTACGCTGGGCTTTACTGTGAACAACGGTCAGGTGGATATATCTTCCATCCTGCTGGATAACGTCAAGGGCCCCTTCGTGGCCGATGCCTCCACGGTGCTGCCCTTTGCTCCGGCAGCGATCTACCGCAACGATGAAGTCACGACCTCTGCGGGCCTCACCCCCTACGATGTCTACTATTATAATGAGAGTGCCCGCACCCTCTGGATCTACAACAAGAAGGCCGCAGGCCGGGTGACGGCAGTCTCGCCCTCGGCCAGTGCTCCCACCTCCGTGACGGTGGGCGGCGTTACCTATGCCATCGCATCGCCCTCTGTGGCCTATCAGCTGTCCTCCCTGTCCGGCGGCGGCGTGGGTCAGGTCGTGACCCTGCTGCTGGGTATGAACGATGCCGCAGTCTCGGTACTCACTGGCAGCGAGGCAGATGCCGTGTTCTACGGTGTGGTGCAGTCCTCATCCCGCGCTCTGGTGGAGACCAACAGCGCTGAGGTGAAGCAGGCTGTTTCGGTCATGTGCACTGACGGCACCGCCCGCACCGTCAACGTGGACAATAAGCTGAACCTCCCGGCAGGCCAGCTGGTGGAGATCAGCGTCAACGGCAGCGGCGAGAGCGTCCAGACCCTCGCCCCCCGCTCGGTCACAGGTACCGTCAACGCCGATGGCACTGCCCTGGGCGATATTCCGTTTGCAGACGATGTGCAGATCATGGATTCTACGTCGGAGGGTGTGGCTGGGGCAGTACGCCCCAGCCGCCTATCGGGGGTAACACTGAGCAGCACGGATGTGCGCTACTATACCACCAACTCCGCAGGCCAGATCGATAAGCTCATCCTCAGCGACGTCACCGGCGATCTGTGGGAATACGCTGCTCTGGACGGCATCCGCCGCGTGACCGATGATGTGGCCAAGAAGATCGACGACAAGATCAGCGAAAAGGCACAGGATGCGGCCAAGGAGGCTGCCGGTCTTCCCACCACTACGAACACCACCAAGGTGGAGAAGACCACCGAGGAGACCTTCCAGGACGTGAAGAACATTCTGGTGCCCAGCACCAGTGATGTGCTCTACGGCCTCATCGATGGCAGCATCGTCAGTTCCACCTGGAACACCCTCACGGGCAAGACGGATGCCCTCATCAGCTATGTGCTCCGCCGCACCGGCGACAGCGTGGGCGGCACCGTGGGCGATTTCATCACCTATTTGGGCGAGGGCGCAAACTATGTCTGCTATACCGGCGGCAAAAAGGTGACCTATACCACCGCCACCAAGTATCCCGTGGTGGTGGGCGGCATTGCCATCGGCAAGTCTGCTGACGGCAAGTCCATCAACCGGATGCTCCAGCTCTCGCCGGTGGTCATCGACAAGCTGGGCGCGGCCTCGGTCATGAGCGGGAATACCCGCTATGAGACCGCCGACGATATGCAGGTCTATCTGTGGTCCAACGGCCAGTATTTCGCCACCTCTCTGCCCAAGCTCAACACCGAGGATTATAAACTCGTGGGCTGGTACGATAACTTCGGCTGCTCCGGCGGCAGGAAGATCCGTATCCTCGTGGCGGTCAAGACGAACTGAAAATCTTCCGGAAAAGCAGAACGCTCCTGTTGAGATTATCCTCAACAGGAGCGTTCTGTTTTAATCAAGATAGGGCTTGAGATAAGTATTGAAATGCTCGACAAGCTCAGCATCAGACATCTGTGGACGCCACATAAAATAATTCTTGTCGTACTTGTCAAACCAGAAGGCGATTTCGCGATTTCGCTTTGGGTCGCGGGTAATGTCACCTTCTAGTACGACCCAGAAGGGAAGAATCGAAGGGTCTTGAATTTTGCTGACTTCACGGTATTTCTTCATGATTCCCGGTGTGAACAATTTGCACAACCTTTCATGCGCATTTCCCCGTCCGGCGCTTGGATTTTTGCCTTCCACCCAGCCATCTTGCCGCTTGATTTCGCCGAAGAGTGTTTTTCCGGTTTTTATATTTCGAATGGCAAAATCTGGTGAGATTCCCCAGCCGCGTGCCTTAGAGAGTTTCATGGCATCAGCATCAGGAGTGAAAATTTCAGATAAGGTCTGTGGAGAAAGTTCGACGTTTTCGTAGAGATGTTTGAAATCGTTAGGATGAGCATCAATTTTGTACGTTTCAGGATCAAGATTCTGCTCCATGGCATGGATAAGATTTCTTTCGGCATCTCCTGCTTTTCCGCTCGGGCCAGATTCTGTCTGCCAGTTATCACGACCATGCAAGGCGTTACGTCCCATTTTAACATCCTCCTCATAATCCCTTGAACAGCTCTTCTAAAGAAAGATTGAAACCTTCTGCAATTTTGGCAATATTATTGAGTGATATGTTGCGCTTTCCGCTTTCGACAGAGGCATAGTAAGTACGGTCCATATTGATGGAAAGAGCAAATTTTTCCTGACTGAGGTTTCGGGCGGCTCGTAAACTTTTAATGCGTTCTCCAAAATCTTGTGTTATCATAAAAAATACCTCGTAGCTCAATAATATGGAGAAGATGTTTTTAAGACAACGGATTATAAGTAACAATTCGTTGACGATAGAAGATATTCAGAGTATACTTATGACAGTATTGCAAGGAGAGAAAGCAATGGAAAACAAAGCTGTTACTGCATATTCTTTGTATAATGTTCAGCAAAAGCAGCGGACCAAGATCAATCCGTTGGATGAAGTATATCCGCAGCTGCCGAGAAAAAAATATCAGGTCATTTATGCGGATCCTCCGTGGGATTACGGCGGGAAGATGCAATACGATAAGACAACGATAAAATCCGAAAATGAAGGATTCCATAAAAAGATATTCCTTAGTTCGGCAGAGTTCAAGTATCCGACCCTGAAGCTGAAACAGTTAAAAGAATTGGATGTGGCAAGCATATCTGCGGATGACTGTCTGCTTTTTATGTGGACAACAGGCCCGCAGATGGCAAACTCTATCGAGTTGGGAGAAGCGTGGGGATTTGAGTATAAGACCATTGCATTTGTCTGGGATAAGATGGTTCACAATCCGGGAAGGTATACACTCAGCCAGACAGAATTTGTTTTGGCATTTAAAAAGGGTAAGTTCCCTCAGCCCAGAGGAGCAAGAAATATAAGACAGTTTATCCAGGTGCATCGCGGAAAGCATAGTGTGAAACCGATAGAAGTGATCGATGGCATCACGAAGATGTTTCCGCAACAGCAAAAAATTGAACTGTTTGCGAGAAATAACTATGTGGGGTGGGACAACTGGGGCTTGGAAGTGCCTGACCACAAGGTTGAGATTCGGACGGAGGAAGAACAAGTACAGTATGCAACAGTAATGCAGATGGAATTAGGAAAAGACTAAAAAATAGAACCCCGGAACCTTTTTAGAGCCGCTTTGGCTTTGAAAATGGTTCCGGGGTTTTATGAAATATTTTCCAGAAAACGACTTTAGTGATTGGCTGCTTTTCTATCCTCAGCTGTTGCTCTGGGGAACAAGACGGATGAGTGCAGCGCCATCCTGCATGTCCACATGGATGACAGCGGAAGAAGTGCGCATATCGGTGTCGAGCTTGGTCTCGGTGCCGTCGGAGTGGACGAGGTAGAGGTCATAGCCCTCCACCGCAGACTTGGGCACCCAGACGTCGGCGGAAACGCCGGTCATGGCACCGTTGCCGCTGAGGCAGGCGACGGTCATGACCCGCTGGCCGTTGTCCAGCGTGCCGGTGTAGACCCGGGTGCCGGAGAAGTTGGAGCTGACATTGTTCAACCGGGTCAGGGTGTCGGTGCCGTTGACCTCGCCGCCCTCGGCGCAGATATCATAAAAGCTGGTGGAGCCGTCCGCGTTGCTGAACCGCGCCAGGATCTCCGCATTGGCGTTGTCGTAGTCTCCACAGGTGCTGGTCTGGTGGGCCAGGACCGCAGCAGAGGTGGATGCAGGTTCTGCGGCAAAGCTGGCAACCGCACCGCCGGTCATGACGCAGGCAGAAAGGGTGAACATGGCAATGGTCTTCAGAGTGGTCTTCATCATAAAATAACCTTCTTTTTCATGTTTTGTAGGGTGGGGCCTCCGCTTTTCCTCGCCGGCCCGGACAGACGGCCCCGCCGCGGGGCGCTTTCTGTTGACGCTTCAGAGTATACCGGCTGATTCTTAGGAATTGCCGTAAAAAGTGTTTAAGATGCTCTTAATGGCCGTGAAGGTTTTGTGAAGAGGGCCTGCTGCACAGAATTGCCACCGGAACGGTTTCGTGTTACAATAAAAACCAGAAAAAACGTGGAAAAAGGAGGTGCAGCAATGATACGGATCGCTCTGGTGGAGGATGAGGCTGAGGTGCGTGCGCAGCTTCAGGGCTATGTACAGCGGTACACCCGCCAGTATGGCACGGAGTTTGCGGTGACAGAGTTTGCGGACGGCATCGAGCTGTTGGACGACTACCGCCCGGTCTACGATATCCTGTTTCTGGATGTGGAGATGAAGCATCTGGACGGGATGGAAACGGCCCGGCGGGTGCGGGAGCTGGACAGGGACGTTATCATTGTGTTCATCACGAATATGGCACAGTACGCCATCGGGGGCTACGCAGTGGGTGCGCTGGACTATGTGCTCAAGCCGGTGCCTTATTTTGCATTTTCCCAGCAGCTGCGGAAGGCGGAGGAGCAGCTGAGCCGCCGCGCCCGGCACTATCTGGCGGTGCCGGTGGAGGGCGGTCTGCGGCGGCTGGATTCGTCCTTCATCTATTATCTGGAAAGCGAGGGCCACCGGGTGCATTTTTACACCGAGGAAGGGGATTTTGCCGCTGCCGGTGCCCTGAAAGCCTTTGAAGAAAAGCTGGCCGACCGGCCTTTTGCCCGCTGCAACAGCGGCTATCTGGTCAATCTGGCGCAGGTGAAGGGCGTGCAGCAGGGGATGGTGCAGGTAGGCCCTTATGAACTCCAGATCAGCCGACCCCGGAGGAAGGCCTTCTTGGCCGCACTGGCAGACCACATCGGGGGTGGGGGAGTATGACGGCCCTGCCCAATATCCCCCGCCTGTATACCGCGCTGGCTGAGTGTCTGGCCATAGGGCTCTATGCCCGGCCGCTGGGGATGCGGTTCAGCAAAAAGGCCACGGCCGCCCTCAGTGCGGGCTGGGCGCTGGCCCTCGGGGCCTTTCTGCAGGCGACAGGACACGTTCCGCTGGCGTGGTGGGTCCCCTGCATGGCAGCAGCTGTGGTGATACAGTATTTCTATCTCTGGATCACCCGCACCATCTCCCTGCTGGAGGCGGGGTACGTCTGCGCCCGGGCCTTCGTTCTGGCAGAGCTTGCCGCCAGCGCGGAATGGCAGCTCCATTGTGCCCTCTGGCCCCAGCGCAGCGGGGCAGACGGGGCGTCGCTGCTCCTGCTGGCGGCGGTCTACGGCGGGGTCTTTGGCTGCATCTGGGTGCTGGAACACAAGCACACCAGCCCCAAGGGCCGCATCACCATCGGCAACAAGGCGGCGCTGGTGGCCGTCGTCATGGCGGCTATGGTCTTTGCAGTGAGCAATCTGCTGTTTTTGGACGACCGGGAAGTGGATATGAGCGTCTACTACATCCGCACGCTGGTGGATATCTGCGGCGTGCTCATCCTGACCATCCAGCACGAGCAGCTGCGGGAGATGGCCCTGCACAGCGAGCTTGCCGCCATGGATGATGTGCTCCACCGCCAGTATGAGCAGTATCAGCGGAGCAAGGAGGGCATCCGGCTCATCAACAGCCGGTATCACGAGCTGAAGATCCAAATCGCCGCCATCCGCGCCGAGCGGGATCAGGCCAAGCAGGATGCCGCGCTGGCCCGGATGGAGAGCGGCATCCGCCAGTATGAAGCGGAGAACAAGACCGGCAACCCGGTGCTGGATACTCTGCTCACAGCCAAGAGCATGGACTGCCAGCAGCGGGGCATCAACATGACCAGCGTGGCCGACGGCAGCAAGCTGGGGTTCCTCACCACCCGGGAGCTCTGTACACTGGTGGGTGCGCCACTGGACAATGCCATCGAAAGCGTGCTGGCAGAGCCCGACCCCGAAAAGCGGCTCATCCGGGCGGCGATCTATCATCAGAGCGGCTGCGTGATGTTCCGCTTCGAGAACTACTGCGCCCAGCCGGTGGAACTGGGGCCGGATGGCCTGCCGGTCCGGAACGCCCACGGCGGCTACGACCTGCGGGGCGTGCAGGCTGCAGCCCAGCGCCGCGACGGCACCATGACCCTCCACTGGGCCGACGGCTGGTTCACCCTGCGGGTGCTGCTGCCCATTCCATCATAAAGATGAGCTGCCTCTCTGTCATCGCGGTGGCAGGGAGGCTTTGTCATGATGCACAATGAAACCGATACCGTAGTTGTGGATAAGCACAATAAAATTTGAAACCAAAATGAAACTTCTGCAAAATATGCCTTGAAAATGACAGGTTGTGCAAAGTTTTGTAAAATTTCTCCGAATCCATTTATAATAGGGATAACGATTCGGGCCACCCGCCCGACAGGATACGAATTTGGTTTAAGGAGGAGAAAATTATGTTATCCATCAACATGGATGATGTAATGCAGGTAATTTCGAACATTCAGAATTACCTGATTGCATTCGGCGTCATCCTTGCACTGGCGATCATCGTCATGGTCGCGGTGCGGAAACTGCCGAAGTACAAAAAGAAGATGATCCGTGCACAGTCCGGCATCGCCATTCTGCTGGCTCTGGTCATCGTCGTCAATCTCATCTGCACTGGCCCCATGTCCACCATGCTGGACCTGGTGTCCGGCAGCGGCACCATCAGTGCAGAGACCTCTGCCGAGGCTACGGAGCTGGTGAATGAGATCACTGCAGAGGGCGTCGTTCTGGCACAGAACGATGACAATATCCTTCCGGTGGCTTCCGGCTCCAAGCTGAATGTTTTCGGCTGGGCTTCCACCAGCCCCTGCTACGGCGGCACCGGTTCCGGCGCTCTGAATGACGCCTACCCCGTCACCGACCTGCTCACCGGCCTGCACGATGCAGGCATTGAGACCAACGACGAGCTGAGCAAGTTCTACACCGATTACTGCGCCACCCGTCCCAGCGTCGGTATGGCACAGCAGGACTGGACCCTGCCTGAGCCCAATGTCAGCCTGTACACCGATGAGATGATGGCAAATGCCAAGGCTTATTCTGATACGGCCATGGTCGTTATCACCCGCGTGGGCGGCGAAGGCGCAGACCTTCCCACCGATATGAGCGCTGTCGTGGATGGCAGCTGGGTGCGTCGTGTGGCAGACTATCACGGCTCTCCGCGGGGTGCCGGTTACTACAACGGTACTTATGATGACAGCCTGAACGAGGGCAATGACTGGGATGTAGGCGACCACTTCCTGCAGTTGTCCAACCGCGAGGAAGACCTCATCGATCTGGTCACTTCCAACTTTGATAACGTCATCGTTGTTTACAACGGCGCCAATGCCTTCGAGATGGGCTGGGTCAAGAACTACCCCCAGATCAAGGGCGTCCTGCTCTGCCCCGGCACCGGTCAGTCCGGCTTCGAGGGCTTCGGCAAAGTCGTTTCCGGCGAGGTCAACCCCTCCGGCCGCACTGCGGATACCTACGTGACAGACCTGACCGCTTCTCCCTGGTGGAACAACTTCGGCGATTTCAAGTATGAAAACGCTTCTGAGCTGGATTCCGATTCCAGCTTCTTCGACCCCGCCGGCGCTACGGCTTCCTTTGTCAACTATGTTGAAGGCATCTACGTCGGCTACAAGTTCTATGAGACCGCAGCAGATGAGGGCCTCATCAATTACGATGACGCAGTGGTATATCCCTTCGGCTACGGTCTGAGCTACACCACCTTCACCCAGGATATGAGCCCCATCACCAGCGACGGCAGCAGCCTCAAGTTCTCTGTCACTGTTACCAACACCGGCTCTGTTGCCGGTAAGGACGTCGTGGAGATCTACGATGATCCCCCGTACACCAACGGCGGCATCGAGAAGGCTTCCGCAAACCTGCTGGACTTCAACAAGACCAAAGAGCTGGCACCCGGAGAGAGCGAGACCATCGATTTCACCATCCCGGTGGAAAAGCTGGCATCCTACGATTATAAGAACAACGGCTGCTATGTGCTGGAAGCTGGCGACTACGTCATCAGCACCAACGCCGATTCTCATATCGTGCTGGATTCTGAGACCTATACGGTCGATTCTGATATCGTTTACAACGAGTCCAACAAGCGCGAGAGCGATGCAGTTGCAGCCACCAACCAGTTTGATTTCGCAGAAGGCGATATCACCTACCTGTCCCGTGCAGACGGTTTTGCAAACTACGCCGAGGCGACCGCTGCTCCTGCTGATTACAGCATGAGCGACGAGGTCAAGGCAGCATTCGACAATGCTCACACCTACACCGAGGTCAACTACCAGGACGATGATGACGCCAATGCGGAAGACATCACCACCGGTGCCAAGAACGGCCTCAAGCTGGCTGACCTGCGGGGTGTGGATTACAACGATTCCAAGTGGGATGACCTGCTGGATGAGATGAGCACCGATGACCTGCAGCAGACCATCGGTTTCGGCGGCTATCAGACCGCTGGCGTGGACAGCATTGGCAAGGTGCGCACCAACGACTGTGACGGCCCCGCATCCATCAACAACAACTTCACCGGCGTTGGTTCCGTCGGCTTCCCGGCTGCTACCCTCATCGGCATGACCTGGAGCAAAGACCTGGCCCACGACTTTGGCGACAGCATCGGCAAGATGGCCAACGAGATGGACACTTCCGGCTGGTATGGCCCGGCCATGAATATCCACCGCACCGCTTTTGCAGGCCGTAACTTCGAGTATTACTCTGAGGACGGTGTTCTGGCCGGTGCAATGGCTGCAAACGCCATTGCAGGTGCACAGGAGCATGGCGTCTACGCTTACATGAAGCACTTCGCTCTGAACGATCAGGAAGGCAACCGCACTGCAATGCTGGCGACTTGGTCCAATGAGCAGGCCATCCGTGAGATCTACCTCAAGCCCTTTGAGATGTCCGTGAAGGACGCTGACTGCCATGCTGTCATGTCCTCCTTCAACTACATTGGCAGCCGCTGGGCTGGCGGCTGCAAGGAGCTGCTGAAGAACGTCCTGCGCGGCGAGTGGGGCTTCCTCGGCTTCGTCGAGACCGACTACTTCGGCGTCTACGGCTATATGACTGCTGATCAGGGCGTCCGCAACGGCAGCGATCTGATGCTCTGCACCACCGGCAATGACTTCAACAAGGTCACTGTCCTGACCAACAGCAGCAAGCAGGCCATGCGTGAGTCGGCCAAGAACATCCTCTACACCGTGGTCAACAGCCGCGCTTATGAGGCTGAGAATCTGAACCCCGGCATGGCAAAGTGGGAGATCATCATGATCAGCGCAGACATCGTGGCTGCTCTGCTCATGGTCGCTCTGGAATACACTGCCATCAAGAACTACAAGAAGCGCAAGGAAGAGGAAGAAGTCTGAGACTGAACCTCTCTCCATGCAGCACCTGAACTGAACCAACGGCAAAGGCCCGCTGCACCAGACAGCGGGCCTTTACCTCGCTCAGGAACAAATGAGGAAAATGCGATGAAGCATACCGACATCATCCAAACCCTGAATCTTGAACAGAAATGCGCCCTGCTCTCGGGCGAGACCGTCTTCACCACCCGCGCCCTGCCCGGCAAGGGCATCCCCTCCATCACCCTGTCCGACGGCCCAAACGGCGTCCGGAAGCAGGCCGGTGCCGCCGACCATCTGGGTCTGAACCCCAGCGTCCCGGCCACCTGTTTTCCCACCTCGTCGGCTACCGCCTGCAGCTGGGACCCCGCTCTGGGCGAAGCTGTGGGCGAGGCTCTGGGCGAGGAAGCCGCCGCACAGGAGGTATCTGTCCTGCTGGGCCCCGGCCTGAACATCCAGCGCAGCCCCCTCTGCGGCCGTGACTTCGAGTATTTCTCCGAAGACCCCATCCTTGCGGGCAAAATGGCCGCAGGCTATGTGCGGGGCATCCAGAAAAACGGCATCTCTGCCTGCCCCAAGCATTTCGCCGTCAACAGTCAGGAGCTGCGCCGGATGGCCTCCGATTCGGTGGTGGATGAGCGCACCCTGCGGGAGCTCTACCTCACCGGTTTTGAGATCGTGGTCAAAGAGGCAAAGCCCAGGACCATCATGACCTCCTATAACCTCATCAACGGCACTTATGCCAACGAGAACGCCCATCTGTTGCAGGACATCCTGCGGAAGGAATGGGGCTTCGAAGGAGCCGTCGTCACCGACTGGGGCGGCTCCAATGACCATGCATTGGGCGTAAAGAACGGTTCCACCCTGGAAATGCCCTGTCCCGGCGGCGACTCCATCCGGGAGCTGATGAAGGCCGTGAAGGAGGGCAAGATCACCGAGGCCGATGTGGACGCCCGTCTGGACGAGCTGCTGGAACTGGTGCTCTCCACCCACGCTGCGGTGGAAAAAGCACCCCGCACCTTCGATGCTGCAGCTCACCATGCGCTGGCCCGCCGTGCGGCGGCAGAGAGCATGGTGCTGCTCAAGAACGAGGACGGCATCCTGCCCCTGAAGCCGGATGTGAAACTTGCCGTCATCGGTGACTTTGCCGAAACTCCCCGATATCAGGGCGCAGGTTCCAGCGCTGTCAATGCACTGCAGGTGGATGCTCTGCTGGATACCATTAAAAAGGATGACAGCGGCATCACAATGGTAGGCTATGCCTCCGGCTTCGACCGTCAGGGCGCGCCCGACGCTGCAAAGCAGCAGGAAGCTGTGGAGCTGGCAAAGCAGGCGGACGCAGTGCTGCTCTGTCTGGGTCTTGATGAGTTGCGGGAAAGCGAGGGCCTTGACCGCTCCGACATGAAGCTGGCCGAAAACCAGCAGGCTCTGCTGGCCGAGGTGGCGGCGGTCAACCCCAATGTCATCGTCCTGCTCAGTGCTGGTGCCCCGGTGGAGACCCCCTGGGTCGGCCACTGCAAAGCGCTGGTCTATGGCGCACTGGGCGGTCAGGCCGGTGCGGGCGCAGCTGCCGATATCCTCACCGGCAAGCTCTGCCCCTGCGGCAAGCTGTCCCAGACCTGGGCGCTGGATCACGACGACACCCCGGCAAAGGACAACTTTGGCGGCGAGGGCCGGAACGTGGAATACCGCGAGGGCCTGTATGTGGGCTACCGCTACTACCAGACCGCCGGTGTGCCGGCAGCGTTCCCCTTCGGCTATGGTCTGAGCTATACCACCTTCGCATACAGCGACCTCAAGGCCGACGAGAAGGGCGTGACCCTCACCGTGACCAACACCGGCAAATGTGCCGGTGCCGAGATCGTGCAGCTCTATGTGGCAAAGCCGGATGCCGAAATCTTCCGCCCGGCTCAGGAGCTGAAAGGTTTTGCAAAAGTCTTCCTCGCCCCCGGCGAGAGCAAGACCGTCGCCATCCCGCTGGACGATAAGGCGTTCCGCTACTGGAATGTCAAAACGAACCGCTGGGAGATCGAGGGAGACCGCTATCAGCTCCGGGTGGGCGCATCCTGCATGGACATCCGCCTGACAACAGAGGTGTCCGTCAAGGGCACCGGCGCTCCCGACCCCTATGCCGGGCTGGCTATGCCTCATTACCGCTCTGGTCAGATCGGGCAGGTGAGCGACGCAGAGTTTGAAGCTCTGCTGGGCCGTCCCATCCCGGAGGATGTCATCCGCATCGACCGCAATATGACCCTCGGCGAGATGGACCATGGCCGCAGCCCTCTGGGCTGGGTGGCACAGAAAGTGCTCCGCTATCGGCTGGATTCCAGCTTCAAGAAAGGCACCCCCGACCTGAACACGGTGTTCCAGTACAATATGCCCCTGCGCGCGCTGGCTAAGATGACCAACGGCATGGTGAGCATGGGCATGGTGGATGGCATCGTCATGGAGCTGAAAGGCTTCTGGCTGGTGGGTCTTGTCCGGGTCATCTACGAATTTATCAAAAACGCCATCCTGAACGCGCAGCTGGAAAAGCGGCTGCATCAGGGCTGAGAGGGAGGACACAACGTGAATTTCTGGAATAACTTTGCCCAAAAACATCCCGCCGCTGCCAAGTGGGTGCGGGAGGGCGGACTCTTCGTCATCGTGTCCAACCTCATCACCGTCTTTAAGTATCTGCTGCTCCAGTTCCTGCCCAGAGCCTTCAAGGGCCTGCCGGTGGTGGATTTCGGCTGGCCGGGCATCGACGTGACCCTGTTTGGTGAGACCTTCAAGTGGAACATCCTCGGCTATGACGCGGCCCACGGCGGCCTGCCCTATTTCTGTGCCTACATGGTAGCCATGGTGGTGGGTGAGTGCATCAACTTCCCCATCCAGCGCAGCCTTGTGTTCCGCAGCAAAGGCAACCTCGCAAAACAGATCGGCCTTTACCTGCTGGCCTTCTGCCTCATCACCTGCATCGTCAACTCCATCAACTGCATCTGGGTGGCAGTGGCCGGCCTGCTGGTGCCGGACTTCATCTACAACATCGGCACCACTGTGCTCAACGGCGGCATCTCCATGATCGTCTTCTTCTTCGTGAACAAGGCCATCTTCCCGGAGGGTGAAGCTGCAAAATAAATCGTCATCTTCTTCATTTTCATCATTTTCTTCATCCGAGCAGCAGACCGTTCTCTGAAAAAAGAGGGCGGTCTGTTGTCATTTTGAGCGATTTTCGGGGTGAGAACAGGCCGTTTTTCGGTCATAGGGGAAGAATCTTCCCGCAGGTCTTGCACTTCTATGCTTTACCGTGGTAAAATCATGTCATACTTTTGGGAAAGTATAGGGCGATTCAATTTTTTAGAAGTTGTTTTCGTAAGCAGGGTGCGCCGAATGACGAGAATTTTTGTTCTCAGCCAAGGCGATTTTCCGCAGCAATCCTGACGGATTGCAAGGGAAAGCAACACAGGATGGGAGCAAAAAGGCCGTCCGGGCGGTGTGCAATGCTTATAAAAACGGCTTCTCAATGCAACAGCAGCGGCGCTGAATTGCACATCGCAAATGTGTCGTTTCGATGCTGCACGATTTTCTTGAATTGCGATAAAAGGGGGAATTTTTATGAGTGAGATCTGTATCATCGTCACCATCGTGGTCTATCTTGTGGCCATGCTGCTGGTGGGTTTTGCCTACAGCAAGACCAACAACGACAGCACTGACTTCTACCTCGGCGGCCGGAAGATGGGCCCGCTGGTCACGGCTATGAGTGCCGAGGCCAGCGATATGTCCAGCTGGCTGCTGATGGGCATGCCGGGCCTGGCCTACCTGACCGGCATCGCCTCGCCGGGCTGGACGGCCATCGGCCTTGCCGTGGGCACCTGGCTCAACTGGCTCATCGTGGCCCGGCGCATCCGGCGCTACTCGGCCAACCTCGACGCCATCACGGTGCCGCAGTTCCTGTCTCTCCGCTTCCACGACCAGCGCAACCTGCTCAACGCTCTGGGCGCGGTCATCATCATCGTCTTCTTCGTGCCCTATACGGCATCGGGCTTTGCCGCCTGCGGCAAGCTGTTCCACAGCCTCTTCGGCGTGGATTACATGATCGCCATGCTGGTGTCGGCTCTGGTCATCGTGGGCTATACCATTCTGGGCGGCTTCCGGGCCGTTACCACCACCGACCTCATCCAGTCCGTCGTCATGTCTCTGGCCCTCATCGCAGTGCTGAGCTACGGCATCGTGGTGGCAGGCGGATGGGACGCCGTGGTGTCGAATGCCCAGAGCCTCTCGGGCTATCTGACCATGGCGGCAAGCCATGACGCCGTCACCGGCGGGGCTGCGTCCTACAGCCTGCTGGATATCGTTTCGACGATGGCATGGGGTCTGGGTTACTTCGGAATGCCCCACATCCTGCTCCGCTTTATGGCCATCGAGGATGAGAAGAAGCTGGTGCTCAGCCGCCGCATCGCCACCGTCTGGGTGGTCATCGCCATGGCAGCATCCATTGTCATCGGCATGGTGGGCCTCGGCATGACCAAGGCCGGTGCGCTGGAGTTCCTGAGCGGCTCTTCCAGCGAGACCCTGATCGTCCGTATCGCCAGCCTTATCAGCCAGCACGGTGTGCTGGCCGCGATTCTGGCGGGCCTCATCCTCGCCGGCATTCTCGCCGCGACCATGTCCACCGCCGACAGCCAGATGCTGGCCGCTGCGTCCAGTGTCTCCCAGAACATCCTGCAGGAGTTCGGTCACCTCAAGCTCACCGAAAAGCAGAGCCTGTTTGTCGCTCGCCTGACCATCGTCTGCGTCAGCGTGGTGGGCGTGGTGCTGGCCCGTGACCCGGATTCCAGCGTGTTCGGCATCGTCAGCTTTGCCTGGGCCGGTTTCGGCGGTGCCTTCGGCGCAGTGGTGCTCTGCGCCCTGTTCTGGAAGCGCTGCAACTGGCAGGGTGCGCTGGCCGGTATGCTCTCCGGCGGCCTGATGGTCTTCGTCTGGAAATACCTCATCAGCCCGCTGGGCGGTGTGTTCGGCATCTATGAGCTGCTGCCCGCCTTTCTCACCTCGCTGGCCGTCATCGTGGTGGTCAGCCTCGTGACCCCGGCTCCGTCGGCGGAGATCGTGGCAGAGTTCGAAGCGGCAAAAAAATAACGCCGATTGACAAAAAGCGGCGATGCTACTATACTGAAACTACAGGAAAGGCACTGGCCGCAAAATGGTCAGCTCCTTACCGGCAGTGGATCAAAAAAGATTGACCATCATGCTTGGGGGAAGCTGTTGGCGGTCAATCTTTTTTTGTTATCGTCATGTTCTTTTTCGGAAAGTTTCATCACGATGTCAAAAGTGCCTTTCGTCACGTTCCAGAGGAACGTGAGCAGGAGCAGAACTTCTGATAGAGTCATGAATATCCCTCCTTTCGCCTGAGTGCGACGGGAGGGTTTTCTTTTTAAGAAGACTTATGTAGCCGATACAAAAAGATGCCTTTCCAGACGCAGGGCCGGGAAGGAGACTGACCACCTGCATTTGCAGCGAAGTGCCTTGGGTGCCGCCCGAAAGCGGCACATTCAGGATATTATAAAATCCGGCAGAATACAACAAAATCAGAGCGTTTCTCTTACGACTCCATCCTCCACCCGGTATACCTTATCGAACCGTTTCATGAACGCCCCTGAGACATCGTGGGTGATGGCCACCACCATGCAGGGGAGGGAGAGCAGATTTTCCATGACCTGCTGGCTGGTATCGGGGTCAAGGCTGGCAGTGATCTCGTCCGCGATGATGAGGTCGTACCGGCGGAGCACCAGCCGCGCGATGCCGATGCGCTGGCGCTGCCCGCCGGAGAGGTTCTTGCCGTTCTCGCTGATGAGGGTGTCCAGCCCGTCAGGCAGGGAGGTTATCCAGTCGGCAAGGCCGGCCGTTTCTACGGCGTGAGCCAGCTGCTCTTCCGGGAAGCTCTCGCCCAGACAGATGTTGCTGCGGATGGTGTCGTTGAAGAGGTAAGCCGTCTGGGCGATGTAGCCCACCCGGTGGTAAAGGCTCTGGCGGTCGATGTCCCGGAGCTGCTGGCCGTTGAAGAGGATGTCGCCGGTGTAGTCCGGGTAATACTGGAACAGCAGCTTGGCAAGGGTGGATTTGCCGCAGCCGCTCTCGCCCACGAGAACGGCTTTTTCCTGCCCGGAAACGGTCAGGTCTGCGCCTTTCAGCACCGGTGCGGCTGCACCGGGATAGGTGAAGCCGGTGTCCCGGCACTCGATGCGTTCCAGCCTGCCGATGGGCTGACCGGCAGAGGGCTTCTCCGGGCCGGACATGGCAGCCTCCAGCCGCTGCCGGATGCCACGGGAGGATTTGATTTTGGCCCAGCACTGGGCGATCTGGTTGCAGGGAGTGACCACGAAGTTTGCCATGCTGGCAGCGGTGGAGACGGTGCCCATGGTCAGCCGCCCGTCAAAGGCCAGAAACAGGCCCACCAGCATGACGATGGGGAAGATGAGATTGCTGATGAGAGAGGTGTTGACCACCATGGCATTCAGGCTCTGCTGGTAGTTCTGCTCACTGTTCCGGGCCTGCCGGGCCGCATCCCGGTGCCGGGCGGCGTAGGAATCTTCCCGCAGAAAGCCCCGGATGACCTCAAAGCCGCCCAGAAGCTCTTTGAGCTGCTGGGTGTAGTTCGCCATTTCCAGCGAAAAGGCGTCCCGGGTGGCCTTGAGCCGCTCGTTCATCCGGCGGGGCAGCACCAGAGGCGGCACCGTCACCAGCAAGATCGCCGCCAGCATCACCGGGCTGATGTAGAGGTACATCCCCAGAGCACAGAGCATGATGCCGCCCCAGAACACGATGTTGAAAAGGGACATATAATAGTCGTCGTAGAGGGTGCGCAGGTCGGTGGTCAGCAGGGAGATGTAGGCCGCATCACCCTCCCGCTGATACTGTGCCACCGGACGGTGGAGCACCCGCTCCATGACCTGACTGCGCACCTCCTCCACAGCTCCGCAGGCCAGTTTCGTGAAAGAGCGGCGGCTCAGCCGCTCGAAGAACCAGCTGGTGAAGGTGATGAGGAACACCAGCCCCATATAGCCCAGCGCCTCCTGTTTGCTTCTGGAGTCGATGAGCCACTTGAGCTGGAAGTTTTTCAGCGGCGCAAAGAAGGATACCGCCGCCGTGAACAGGACAAACAGGATGAGCCTGCCCCAGTGATGCCGGAAATAATCGTTGACTGTCTTTTTCATATCCGCAGACCTCTCTTACTTTTCCCGGGAAATGCTCTGCCGGGTGCAGAAAGCTGCTTCCAGTATAACATGAACCGGTCAAAAAAAACAGAAATCGCGCATTTTCCGATCATGCAGAAAACGCCATGCGCTTCGGAAGGAAGGCACACGGCGTTTTCTGCGGCAATAATATAATGGAAAAGTAAAGGAGAAGGCGATTATGGGAGAAGAAGGATACCTTAGCGGTACTTCTTCAGGGGACGGTTCGGCACCCAGCCCTTTGTGATGTAGGCAAAGACCCACATGACGGCGACGATGGCGAAGCAAACGATGGTAACGATCCAGGAACCGGTGGTGCCCATACTGGTGATGAGCATCGGCGGGATGACCTGTAGACCGATGATGATGGGACGGTTGAAGATATCAGCAACGCCCGAATCTTCAATGCCGCGGCTCTTCATTTCAGGGTCAACGACACGCTGCAGCAGCACACCGGTGGCAGCGACGCCGGTCGCATGGCCCCAGACCATCATGTTGCGCTCAAACCAGTCATCTTCGCTGGACTTGGCACCGACGACCAGAAACCAGATCCAGTTGCACAGGAATCCCAGAGCGCAGACAACGATCAACGGGACTGCATAGGTCATAACGACGCTCAGATTCAGGGAGCCGATGCCGGAGATCATCAGGAAATCGGTAGCGGTGCCCTGGATGCGCTGGACGGTGCCGCGGTCAACGTACTTATCGGAACCGGTCTTGTTCAGGATCGCGTTGAGGATAAGACCCGCGATCAGAGACAGGCAGAACTCAGGAATGGAGACCTTGTAATTGAAGGTGTTCAGAGTGAATTTGGCAAACCATTTGGATGCAGCGTAGCCGCCCCAGCAGGCCAGCATGACGATGCCCAGGTGGAAGCCGAGGTTATCCAGACAGATGCCGGCGACAGTGGCTTTGCCGCAGGACTTCTGCTTTTCGGGAGGCACCAGGCCGGTGCGCATCTCTTCGGGCAGTTCCTTCGGGTTCTCAACATAGTGGCCGTAGCCCTTGCGGGTGCCCCAGTTGATGATGATCATGCCGGTAATGATGCCGCCCACGATGCCGATGGTAGCGCAGGTGTTGCCCAGGTCGGTCATATTGGAAACGCCCAGCTCTTCCAGAGCGCTGCCGACGGCAGAAGCCGTTCCGTGGCCGCCGTAGAAGCCGGTGGCCATCATCAGGCCGAAGTTCTCGTTGAGATCAGGGTAAAGCTTGACAAGCAGAACGAGGGTGACCAGCATACCGACGGCATACTGAAGCACGGCGATGCCGGTGACGTTGAAGAACATGCCGCTCATTTTAGAGCCGGACATGGCACCCTTTGCGGGTTTGTCGCCGATGGGGGTGGCAGCAAAAATGACCACGATCAGGACACTGGCGTAGGTGCCAAAGGAAGCAGACAGCGGCAGGATCCGCAGGCTTTCAATGGGGCTCTTGGGGCCGAACATCAGAGCCAGAAAACCGGCAAGGACGGCGGGAGGGACAAGGATCTTCTGAAACAGTTTTATCTTCGCACGCAGAAGTTCGCCGACTAGCAGCAGAGCACCCATGACAGAGACATCGACCATGACCTGCCAGATGGCGTCTTTCATCGTGATTTCCATAGGGTTTTCCTCCTTTTCGATTTTTTCAACTATAGCAATTCAACTTTTAATGCAACAGCAACAACGTTGAATTGCATATCGCAAAGATGCTGTTTCGATGTTGCATTAATTTCTTGATTTGCGATAAACAGGGACCAGATGAAGGTCATCAGATGGTCTTGCCGTAGTAAGGCAGCTGCTCATCAAAGCACTTGCCGCCGTTGCGGTACCACTCGACCATATGCGCCACGGCATCTGCAGCCTTGGTGGCGGCAGCCAGGTCGGAGTTGAAGCCCTGATGGGGCTGGACATAGATGTTCGCCGTGTGGCTCTCGGCCATCTGCAGCAGGACCAGACCGGCGGCAACATCAGCGTTGGTGCTGGCGATGCCCTGACGCAGGATATTGGAGAAGACACCCTCATTGGAGAACACATCTACGCCGATGCCGCCCAGGATGCCTTCTTTGTACAGCTTCAGCAGGCCGGACTCAGGTGCGATCTCGCCGCGGGTCACGTTGATGAAAAGGAGGCCGGGCTTTGCCTGTTTCAGGTAGTCGTAGGAGAAATAGCCCTCGTTGTAGAAGACGCTGTCCTTGATGCGGGTCAGATTCATCGTATTGATGATGATATCACTGTTCTTGATGGCCTCTTCCCGGCTGACGAAATGCACGGTCCCACCGTAGGTCTTGGTCAGCTCTTTCTCGCGGACATCGACAGCCTGCACCGTCAGGCCGTTGGCAACACAGAGGTCATAAGCACGTTTGCCGATCTTGCCTACGCCAAAAACGGTAACGATGCGGTCCCCCATCAGTTCCATGAACGAGTTGGTCTTGTTCCGCTCGAAGGTGGCGGTGTTGACGGTGTACTGATTCAGCAGTCCGGCAGTGCAGTACATGAACTTGATGGCAGTCTGAGCCACAGCGTTCACGCAGTAGTTGCGCAGAGAGGTAATGTTGGCGACATCGGCCAGCTGCTCCAGATGGTCATAACCGGCGCTGCGGGTGATGATGCTCTTTTTCTCGCCCTTCAGATAATCCTCCGGGAGTCTGGAGTGGGTCTTGATGGTCAGCAGGGGCGGCAGGGTCTCATCAGGATGTTCTGCCAGCCAGTCCTGTAAGGTGTCGGGAACGATGAGAGAGCGCAGTCCGGCAGGAAGCTCACCTTTTTCCTGCGCTGCCTTGGTGTCGTCGGCCAGATGAACAGCTTCTTCACCAAGTGCTTCAAAATGGATGACATCATAATTCTGGGACATGATTGTGATACTCCTTAAAATGCTGAGCAGAGATGTGCTCTCCCGTTTTTTGCACGGAAAAACGGAGAAGACATCCCTCCGGATTTGGATCGTGCCGCTGCGCAGGGACCTTTCATGGCTTGAAGTATAGCAGGCCGATGACTCAATTTCCTGCAACTAATGGGGATAAAATTGATGAATCTTGTGAATCTGATACTGACAGAACTTTCTACATATTTAGTAGAGAAACTGGATAAATAGATAAAAATGCAAAAAAATAATAAACCATATGGACAATATTATAATTAAAATCCAAAATGTTAAAAGAAACAGACCGCAAAAAAGGTCAAAAAAACCGCAACTTAGGTGAGATTTAAGAGCAATATCGGAATAGTTTTTGCGGTTACTTGCAAAAAAACTGATGAATCTTGCGATTGAGACAAAAAAGCCTTGGAGAACGCCAAAAAATAGGGATAATAGAGGAAAAAGAGGTACTTATTTTTTCGGAAGGTGAACTTTTATGCTGCAATGTCAATACGAAGCCCACATCAGTAAAAACGACACCTATTCCACAGATAAACCGCATTTTCATGAGGATATCGAGATCGTTCTCTGCATTGCAGGTGAAGGTGTTTTTTTCGTAGGGTCGGAAGTATTTCCATTGTTCCGGGGGCAGCTGTTCCTCATTGACAGCTCTGTGCTCCACCGCAGCGTGGCCAACGAGGAATATCGCTGCATCGCGTTCCACATTGCGCCGGATATGCTTCAGGAGTTCAGCACCCGTCAGACGAATTTTGCGGCCAGAGTGGCGGGCTGCGAGCGGGTGGCGACGCTGAACGAGCAGCAGACTCAGGCACTGGAAAGCTGTTACCGAGAACTTGCCACCCCTTGCGGAGAGCAGTTTGGCGATGATGTGAAACGGATGATGGTGGTCTTTGAGTTTTTGCAGACCTGCTTTTCCCATTTCATTCAGACAGGCCCCAGAGAAGGGCATACCAACCCCGGTCTGGAAAAAATAACGCCGGTGCTGCAATATATCCAGGAACATCTGGAAGAACCGCTTGCAGTGGAGAATATCGCAGAAGCCTTTTTCATGAGCAAATACTATCTCTGCCACATTTTCAAAGAGAATACGGGCTTCAGCGTAATGGACTATGTGATAAACTGCCGCATCCTGAAGGCCCGCGCATTGCTGCGGCAGGGCATCCGGGTACAGGAAGCAGGGGAACGGGTAGGGTTCCGGAGCAATGAGCATTTTATCCGTACCTTCAAAAAACTGACAGGCATCACCCCAAAACGGTATGGCATGATGTACCGGGAGATAGACCAGAACATGAAACAGGAAGTGGTGGCGGTGGAAAGCGCAGATGGCCGTCTGGTACAGAGTATAAAGGTGTAAAAAAGCCGATATCTTTTCCACATCTTTGCAGAGGAATGTGAAAAAGATACCGGCTGTGCTGCCAGAGCAGCTGAATGCAAAAAAGAAACGAAGACAAACAAAAAGCGGGCCCATGTCCGACACCGTGATGGTGTGGACATGGGCCCGCTGCTTATTTTATGGAAGAGGAAGCTTCAGCTTACAACTGAGGGCCGGCAGAGACCAGAGCCTTGCCGTGCTCGTTGCCCTCGTACTTTGCGAAGTTCTTGATGAAGCGGCCAGCCAGATCCTTGGCCTTCTCGTCCCACTGAGCGGCATCTGCGTAGGTGTCGCGGGGATCGAGGATGGCGGGGTCAACACCGGGCAGAGCGGTGGGAACCTCGAAGTCGAAGTAGGGGATCTTCTTGGTGGGTGCCTCGTTGATGGCACCGCTCAGGATAGCATCGATGATGCCGCGGGTGTCCTTGATGGAGATGCGCTTGCCGGTGCCGTTCCAGCCAGTATTGACCAGATAAGCCTTTGCGCCGCTCATCTTCATCTTCTTGACCAGCTCCTCAGCGTACTTGGTGGGGTGCAGCTCCAGGAAGGCCTGGCCGAAGCATGCGGAGAAGGTGGGGGTGGGCTCGGTGATGCCGCGCTCGGTGCCGGCCAGCTTTGCGGTGAAGCCGGACAGGAAGTAATACTGGGTCTGCTCCGGGGTCAGGATGGAGACCGGGGGCAGGACGCCGAATGCATCAGCAGACAGGAAGATGACATTCTTGGCAGCAGGTGCAGAAGAGATGGGGCGGACGATGTTCTTGATGTGGTTGATGGGGTAGGAGACACGGGTGTTTTCGGTCACGCTCTTGTCGGCGAAATCGATGTGGCCCTCAGCGTCCAGAGTGACGTTCTCCAGCAGAGCATTCCGCTTGATGGCGTTGTAGATGTCGGGCTCGGAGTCCTTGTCCAGGTTGATGACCTTGGCGTAGCAGCCGCCCTCGAAGTTGAAGACGCCGTTGTCGTCCCAGCCGTGCTCGTCATCGCCGATGAGCAGGCGCTTGGGGTCGGTGGACAGGGTGGTCTTGCCGGTGCCGGACAGACCGAAGAAGATGGCAGTGT
>ERZ808240.1903-NODE-1903-length-24355-cov-10.535679_pt1 | contig 24355 bp, 23 predicted proteins | sample MGYA00521084_ERZ808240 | MGnify/ENA primary metagenome ERZ808240 (study PRJEB31516, sample SAMN03275571) | gut metagenome | biome: mammalia-associated habitat; material: feces | host: Papio cynocephalus | place: Kenya | collected 2012-08-06 ... | reverse complement strand
TTGGGTTAAATCAAAACACTCACTTTTTGATAAAGATATATTTAGCGAAAAGTTTGCTTTGTTCTACCCCATTAACCAACAAGGTTTTGTTTTAAATTTTATTTCCCCTGATTGATTACATTGAAAGTATAATATATAATAATTTTTTTGGCAAACGATTTTTCACATTTTTTTCACAAATTTTTCATAATTTTTTCACAATTATAAATCAATAACATATTTCACAAGAAACGAGTAATTGCCATAATCGGCACAAAAAATCAAATGTCGAAACTTGTCGAAAAATTGTTTTTTTATTTTTAATTTTTATGCCATATATTCCATAATTTTTGTTTTTTAAAAACGAAGTGCTAGCTTCAAAATTAGTGGCACAATCGCCTCACACAAAACTTTTCAATTTAATTTGGCAACAAAATATGGGCTCAACTTTTAACTGGCGTTAATAACCAAAAAATTATTTATTCAAATTTATTGCAAAATAATTTAACAGCAATTGAACCATCAATTTCGCAAATCTACAAAAAAAATAAATAGTTAAAAGTGCCCGCGTAATTATTTCTCACTTTCCCTAACCACGAATAAAGGCGTCCAACCCAATACGCAAACAAGATACTCAATGTTATAAAACTTTATTAACCGCAAACACAGTTGTCCACGTCAATATGCAGAAAAATGCACATTGTTACAAGACGTTTATTAGTCACACACAAAAGCGCCCAACCCAATACGCAAACTAGGTGCACATTGTTACAAAACCCTTACCGACCATAGATAAAGGCGTCCACGCTTTAGCGGGGAAGCTGGCTTTGTGTTCCGAAAGGACACAAAGACTGAAGGGGCTAAATGATAAGCGATTTGATGCCACTATGTAAACAAAAATTTATTCAAGTTAAATTATGATGACAATATATTTACACTCGCAACCCCTTTAAGGCAAAAGCCATTGGTTAACACGGCAACGCAAAATAACTGCACATTTCACCCCTTCAGTCACTGCGTTGCAGTGCCAGCTTCCCCGTTAAAACTGTGACGCCTTTGGCTCTTATGAAATCTTATTACACTGGTCATAATGCCAGCTTCCCCGTCAGAACAGTGACGCCTTTTGGACAATGACATTGCATTTGCAACCGAGCAAAAAAACGGGCTCAATTTTAAATTTGATATTGACATCTATATTGATTTATATAATAATATAAATGACTAGATATATATAGGAGATTTTATGCCAAAGATAATTGAGTTTGAAAACATTTGCAAAGATTTTAAAATTTCAATAAGGGAGAAGGGCATAAAAGGTGCTTTGAAAAATTTGTTTAAACCAAAACATAAAACAATCAATGCACTTAAAAATGTAAGTTTTAGTGTTGATGAAGGCGACATTGTTGGCTACATTGGTCCAAATGGTGCTGGCAAAAGCACAACAATAAAAATTATGAGTGGCATACTCACTCCAACCAGTGGCAACTGCGTGATTGATGGCTTTGTGCCTTGGAAGGAACGAAAAAATTATGTTAAAAACATTGGTGTTGTTTTTGGTCAACGCTCACAACTTTGGTGGGATGTTCCCGTTGTTGAAAGTTTTGAACTTTTAAAAGATATTTACAAAATTGATGACACCACCTATGCCGAAAATTTGGAACTGTTAACCAAAACTTTAAATTTGAGTGACCTGTTATATCGCCCACTCAGGCAGCTTTCACTTGGGCAAAAAATGAAGTGTGAACTTGCCGGTGCACTTTTGCACAAACCAAAAATTTTGTTTTTGGACGAGCCAACCATTGGACTTGATGCAGTTACAAAACTTGCCGTGAGAGATTTTGTTAAGGACATAAACAAGCAATGGGGCACAACAGTAATTTTGACCACGCATGACATGAATGACATTGAAGCTCTTACAAACAAAATTATTTTGATTGGTCGTGGCGAAATTTTGTATAACGGAAGTTTCAATGCCATAAAAGAAAAATATGGTTCAAGCAAAACAATAACCATTCAGTTTGCAAAACCCTATGAAGCCATTGAACTTGATGGTTATGAGACAGTTTCTCACAACAAAAATGTTGCAGTGCTAAAAAACAAAGAAAACACGGTTTTCCATACACCAGACTTTTTGAGTGCCATAAGCAAAAAATATGAGATTGCTGACTTTTCAGTTGAAAGTTTAGGTGTTGATGAAATTTTGGCAAATCTATACAAAGACTACAAATTATAATGATACTGTGTATCAAAAACAATAAGGAGAATAATGGGAACATATCTTGGTATTTTTAAAATGCAGTTTAAGGGCGAATTGCAATATCGCGCAAAAGCGTTGTCTGGAATTGTAACTCAAATTTTTTGGGGAATTATGTATGTTTGCCTTTACACTGCGTTCATGAAAAACGGAACTGTAAACGGTTTCACTCTTGCACAAATGACAACTTATGTTTGGCTTGGGCAAGCGTTCTATTCAGTCAAATATGTGGGCATTGGCAAAAATGTTGCAAAGGAAATTGTTAGTGGCGATGTGTGCTACAAATTTACAAAGCCAATTGACCTATACAACTTGTGGTTTAGCGAATATCTTGGCGAAAAACTCTCTTCAATGCTTTTGCGTTTTCCACTTGTTGTTGTGGTTGCGTTTTTGCTCCCTGCTGGCTGGGGTCTTTCACTTCCGGCAAACTTTTGGGCGTTTGTTTTGTTTTTGGTTAGCATGGTCATTGCACTTTTTACGCTTGTGGCAATTAGTATGTTCACAGTCAATTTAATTTTTAAGACGCAATCTCAAAAAGGTGTTGTGATGATGGTTACAACGCTTTGCTCAATTTTGAACGGATCATTCATTCCAATGCCACTGCTTCCACAATCTGTTCAAAATGTGTTAAACTACTTGCCTTTTAGATTCACTGCCGATTTGCCTTTTAGAATTTACATGGGCAATGTTTCACTGACCGATGGACTTGTTGCAATTGGAATGTCAATTGTGTGGCTTGTGATTTTGGTTGTTGTTGGAAAATTGCTGATTAAAAAATCACTTAAAAAAGTGGTTATTCAAGGGGGTTAATATGTATTTCAAATATATGTCATTGCATTTTAGGTCTGCACTTGAATATCGCAAAAACACCTTTATGATGGTAATTGCTTCACTATTTATTTCGTTTGGCGAGTTGCTTGCAATATATGTTATGTTTTTGCAGTTTAACACGGTTGGCAATTGGGGATTTTATGAATCTGCAACAGTGTTCGGAATTATAACAACAGTGTTTGCTTTTGCCGAATGTTTTGCAAGGGGTTATGATGAATTTCCAAGTTTAATTAAAAACGGCGAACTTGACCGTATGCTTGTTAGACCAGTTGGCATTCACAAACAAATTTTTAGCTCCAAAATTGAATTTTCAAAAATGGGCAGAGTTGTTATGGGGTTGGTGGTTACAATCTATTCACTCATTAAACTCAACATAGCGTGGACATTTTTAAAAGTGCTTGTTTTGCTTGCAACATACTTGTGTGGCGTGCTTGTGATTTGGGGTTTGTTTATGATTGGTGCAGGCATAAGTGTGTTTAGCATTGAAAACTTGGAGTTTATAAACATCATAACAAATGGTAGCAAAGAACTTGCGTTTTATCCACTGAACATCTACAACAAATGGCTTACACGAATTTTCACTTTTGTTATTCCAATTGCGTGCTTCAACTATCTGCCAATTTCATACATTCTTGGCACGGGCAATGTTCCACAAATTTGGTGTGCACTATCGCCACTGCTTGGAATGTTGTTTGTTATTCCTTGCATTTTGTTTATGAATTGGAGTTTGAAAAAATATCAAGGCACAGGCACATAATTGTTGCAAATACATCAAAAATTTATAAAGGCATTTTCAAAAATGGAAATGCTTTTTTTGTTGATTGGCATTTGATTGCAACGGCTTTTAAATTGCTTTGTCACGGCAAAAAAGCTGTTGTTAAAAAATGAGGAGCATTTTTTTAAACTAAAACAAATGTTGTTGTTTTTATATTTGCAGTAAAAGTATTGACATTTTTGTTTATTTTTAATAAAATATGTATCGTTGCAAAGAAAAACAAAATAAGTGCAAGGTTATTCACAAAACAATGTTTGCATTTTCAAAGCAAGGATTTTGCCAAACAACTTAACGATTGCACCCTTAGCTCAATTGGATAGAGCGTTGGTCTACGGAACCTGCTCGACTGTTTGTGCTTTTGGCTCGTTTGCCATTCGGCAAAGCATCGCTTTTTGGCACAATGTCTGCGCTCCCCAAAAATTTACAAATTTTAGGGGTCCCCCACAAAACCTTTGGTTCCTGCCAAAGTGATAAATTTCTTTTACAACTTAATATTTGCACCCTTAGCTCAATTGGATAGAGCGTTGGTCTACGGAACCAAAGGTTGGGAGTTCGATCCTCTTAGGGTGCACCACAAGGCAGTGATTTGTTTCACTGCTTTTTTGTTGAAATAATTCTATAATTAAACTTTGTTTTTTGTTCCAAACATCATACTTACATAAAAAGTAATTTACAAAAAATTTATAACAATAGAAATAAAAAACATTTTTCAGCAGAAATAAATTTTTTTCTATTCTCGTCACTTAAGTTTTAAATGGCTTTTTTAAAAGCCATTTTTTTATTTTTTGTTATGTTTTTCTGTTTTTTGTTCAAAAACTCCCATTTTTTGCCAAAAACTTTTCGCTAAATATATCTTTAACAAAAAGTGAGCGTTTTGATTTAACCCTAAAAAAACACCAAAGCCCAGTGATTTTGTTAAATGACAAATTGAAAAGGCGTCCAAAAAATGTTTGCTAAATTTATTTCAAACATTTCGTGACCAATAGACTACAAAACATTGTATGTTTTGAAATCTAAGTCATTTGATAAGGGTGTTTATGGAAAGTATCTTCTAAAATACTTTCAAGTCCATAGTCAAAGGCGTCCACGCTTTAGCGGGGAAGCTGGCACAACAAGGTTGTGACTGAAGGGGTGAAACGAACAGCAATTTGCAAAATATGTAAACAAATTGTTATTCATCATAAACAGACACTTAGCAAAATCTGTGACTGAAAGGGCAAACGATAAGCGTATTTAAAAAAATCGCTGTCAAATTATGTTGGTATTAATAGGTGTAACCAGCCTACTAATATAAAAAAATAAAAAAAGGAGATAAATAAAATGGTAAATTCAAAGAAAATGAGTAAATCATCAATCGCTGTAATTGTATTGTCAATTTTGCTTGTTCTTAGCTTAATCCTTGGCTTTACAGGTGCTTGGTTTACTGATGACAAAAAAACTGATTTGAGTAATGATGGTCTTAAATTTGGTACTGTAGCAATTAAATTAGATGAAGGCAGTGCTGCTGAGTGGAAAAACAAAGGTTACACAAAAGAAACTGAAACAACAAATATCGTTCCAGGTTCATCTATGGCAGCAACACTAACCCTTTCAAACACAGGAACTGAAGATGTTTATATTAAAGTTGAATCAGTAGCAAATCTTTCAGTTGGTGACAAAACACTTAATGATGTTGAAGGCATCACCGTAAAGCTTGAAATGGATGGCACTGGCACAACAAATCACGGCGCAACAGCTGTTCAAGGTCAAGATGGCATTTTTAGACTTAATTCAGAAGGAAAACAAGATTTCAAAATTACAATCAGCATCGCAACATCAGTAGGAAACGAAATTTCTGTTGGTTCAGATAAGGTTAAATTGAATGGAAAAGACGCACAAGTTGATGCCGCATTAACACTCACATTAAATGTTAAGGCTGTTCAAGTTGCTAACAACACTGGTTATGATTTTGGTGCATAACTTAAAAAGAACTCGAAAGAGTTCTTTTTTTTGTCTAAATATTTATTGACATAATGCCAACGAAATTTATTTATGAAAATTAACACATTGCTCCACTCACTTTTGTTTTAAAACCAAATGAGTATTTTGTTAAACCAAAATTTAGGCTTTGCACAGAAAACCAGCTTTGGCTTTTCTGTGTTTTTTAATATCTAACCAAGCCCAAGTAGTTTAAGATTCCACAAAAAATTGAATAGCACATTTTGTTTTTGTAGTCCTGTTGCACAAGCAACTGCTCTTCGGTTGGGTTACTCAAAAAGCCACACTCAACAATCACACCAGTTATGTTTGTGCAATTTAAAATGTAGTAGTCGCCCTTAAGAACCAACTCCCTTGCATTTGAAAAGTTTGCACAAAGCATATCTTTTATGGCTGTTGCAAATTGCTGACTGTCGGCGTTGTCTTGCTTAAAAAACACCTGTGCTCCATTTGATGTTGGCGATGTAAATTTGTTCATGTGAATGCTGACCAAAAGTTGTGCATTGCTTGAATTGATTATTTCTGCACGCTTTTTCATATCACTTTGCTTAAAATCCGGGTCATCATCTGCACAAAGTGCAGAATCTGTTAATCTTGTGTTTTCAACCTGAATGCCCACACTCTCCAAATATTCAGTAAGTTTTTGTGCGTAGGCAAGATTGAGTGCACTTTCAGTCACGCCAGAAACACCAACACTTCCACCATCTGCCCCACCATGCCCTGCATCAATCACAACTTTTATGTTTAGTGGTGCAACAGTTTGCGCTGTTACACTTTTGCTAACCAAAAAGCCAAAACAAAAAACTATGCACAAAAAAATGGCAAACAAAACAAACATTCTTTTTTTAATTGCACCAACCATATTTCACCTATGATATGATATTCAATGCCTGCAAAAAATATAATACGCCAAGCAAAACAACACATCAAAAAACGCCATCAATGATTTTGCTCAATGATAGTGTTTTGTTTTTTCATTATCGAAAGCCAAAAGCAAGCAACTGAAAGAAATATTTGCCAATGGTTGTATCACAATTTATTGTGAAAGTTGCAAATGCAACATAATTCAACTTGCCCAAATTTTTCATTACTTTTTTATTCTCAAAAGTTTTGTTTAAATGCGACAAAGTCATTTTTTAGCAAAATTGCTGTTTATTTAAACTTTAATGCTGTTATAACAGATTGCTACATTAAATTTGTTTTATTTCAATTTAATGAGTAAAACAACATAATTTTTTTGTTTTATTAGTTTATTTTGCAATTAAACACAAATTGTTTGAAACTAATCTTTTTTGCCATATAGTTCTTGCAAATACTCGTCATACTTAATTTGCTTGTCGTATTCTTTTGTTTTGTTTATGCAAATTATTCTGTTTGCAACTGTTTGAGTAACTTCTTGGTCGTGACTTGTAAACAAAATTGAACCCTTGAAGTTTATCATTCCATTGTTAAGTGCTGTTATGCTTTCCAAATCCAAATGGTTGGTTGGCTCATCCATCAAAAGCACATTGCCACTTGTAAGCATCATTCGTGAAAGCATACATCTAACTCTTTCGCCACCAGAAAGAACCTTTGCTTTTTTAAGTGCATCTTGACCAGAAAACAACATTCTACCAAGCCAACTGCGCAAAAAAGTTTCATCGTGCTCTTTTGAATATTGTCCAAGCCAATCAACAAGAGATAGGTCACAATTTTCAAAATACTTGTTGTTGTTTTGTGGTAGGTAACTTGTTGTTATGGTTTTGCCCCACTTGAAAGTGCCTTCAAAATCCTCATCCTCGCCGGACAAAATGTTGAAAAGTGCTGTTGGAACAAGCGCATTATCGCTTAAAAATGCAATTTTGTCGCCCTTGTTAACAATGAAACTTACATTTTCAAACAGACCTTTCTTTGTCAAATTTTCTACAAGCAAAACTTCGTTGCCAATTTCTCTTTCTGGCTGAAAATCTACATACGGATAACGGCGAGAAGATGGAACAATGTCGTTGAGAGTGAGTTTTTCAAGTTCCTTTTTTCTGCTGGTTGCCTGACGGCTTTTTGATGCATTGGCAGCAAATCGTGCAATGAATTGTTTAAGTTCTTCTGCCCTTGCTTCCATCTTTTTGTTTTGCTCTCTTGCTTGTTTTTGCAAAAGTTGATTGGTTTCATACCAGAAGTCATAGTTGCCAACATACATGTTAATTTTGCCATAGTCAACATCACAAATGTTGGTGCAAATTTTGTTCAAAAAGTGTCTGTTGTGGCTAACAACAATAACTATGTTTTCAAAATTTAGCAAATAGTCTTCTAGCCACATAATTGTTTTGGCATCTAGGTTGTTTGTTGGTTCATCCAAAACCAAAATGTCAGGGTTGCCAAACAAACTTTGTGCAAGCAAAATTTTAACTTTTATTTTAGGGTCGATATCTTTCATAAGTGTGTTGTGAAGTTCTGCCGGAATGCCCAAGCTGTTTAAAAGGCTTTCGGCATTGCTTTCGGCTTCCCAACCACCAAGTTCTGCAAATTCATTTTCAAGTTCGCCTGCTTTGATGCCGTCTTCTTCTGTAAAATTTTCTTTTGCATAAATGGCATCTTTTTCTTGCATAACTTCCATAAGCCTTTTGTGACCAGCCAAAACTGTTTGAAGTGCTGTTAGGTTGTTAAATGCTTCCTGATTTTGCTTTAAAACGCTCATACGCTCGTTTGGCGTAATGAAAATGTCGCCCCTACTTGGTTGCAAGTCACCCGTCAAAAGTCGCAAAAAAGTGCTTTTGCCAGCGCCATTTGCACCAATAATGCCATAACAATTGCCCTTTGTAAATTTTAGATTTACATCATCAAACAATTTTTTTCCATCAAATTGTAACATTACATTATTTACTTGTATCATTTCTTCTCCACATAAAAATTTTGGCCTATCACCAAAATTTTATAAACTAACATAAAATATTTTCTGCATCAGCTTCAACTTTTTTAGAGCTTAAACCACGAATGTCAAAGTGAAAAGTTTTGTGACCATCGTGGTCGGTTGAAGTGACATTTACGCCCTTAACTTTTGCAAAACTATTGTTTAAAAACATACTTGGTGCGTTTTTGTAATTTACATTTGAGTTAATTTCTTCTGCGCCACGTGTTTCTTTCAAATGACCTGCACTTGCCCTGAGCAAAAGGCCAGCGTAGCCAAGTGAAGTATATTCTTCATGAGTATAAATAAGTTCCAAAACCCAACTGTTTGATTTGTCAATTTTGCTGTAAATTGCAAAACTAACAGGTGTTTTGTCCAAATACATCACATAAATTAAGGCATCAAGTTCATCAAGATACAAGTTGCTGTTTAAATCTGCAATATAATTATAGGCATCGCCAACATTGTAGCTTTCATTTGAACCTTCATAGCTTGACAAAATTTTCATGCAAGCTTCATTTATTTGCCTGTTGTTGTTGAAATAATCATCTCTATCATAAGCTTTAACGCTGTAATGATTTGAAAGTTGAATTTTATCCATAAATTTTCTCCTATTTGTATTCTAGCATAAAAAAATGGCAAAATCAAGGTTTGAAAGGCACTATTTAATTTTGTTTTGACGCTTTGAAAAACACAAAACTTGCAAAAAAATTGCTGTTAAACTTCTTAACAGCAACACTTACACATTTGACAAATGTTTGCAAAAAATCATATAATTTGCTAAGTATGAGAACAGAATTTAAAGAAATTAAAAAACTTGTAAGCGGAACGCCACTTGTTGAAATTGATTGCATTTTTAGGGGACAAAAACACAAGGTTTTTGCCAAGTGTGAATGGTATTCGCTAACCGGAAGCATTAAGGACAAAGTTGCCTACCAAATTTTTAAAGATGCCTATGAAAACGGCAAGCTGAAACCTCACCAAAAAGTTGTTGAAGTTTCAAGTGGGAATATGGGAATTTCCATTTCTGCAATTGCAAACCTAACGCAAAACCCCACAACAATTTTGATGCCAAAAACAATGAGTGAAGAACGCAAAAAATTGATTAGACAATTTGGTGCAACACTTGTTGAAACCGAAAATTTCCCAGAGGCTTTTGCTCTTTGCAAACAATATGAAAAAGAGGGCTATTTCTGCCCTAGTCAATTTGAAAATGAAAGCAACAAAAAAGCACATCGCAACATAACAGCAAAAGAAATTTTTGCAAAACTAAATGGCAAAAAAATTGATGCTTTTGTTGCTGGTGTTGGAACAAGTGGCACGCTTTGTGGAATTGGTGGTTTTTTGAAAGAAAAAATGAACCTTTCAGTTTGTGCAATTGAGCCACAAAACGCCAGAATATTGTCTGGCATAAAACCATATTCCCACCACAAATTGCAAGGGCTGAGTGATGAAATTGTGCCGAAACTATATGACAAAAAAATTGTCAGCAACATTGTTCAAATTTCAGACGATGACGCAATTGCAATGTCACAAAAACTTTGCAAAGAACTTTCTCTTGGTGTTGGGATTTCAAGTGGCGCAAACTTTTTGGGCGCAATTTTAAGTGGCAAAAATTGTATTACTGTTTTGCCAGATGACAACAAAAAATATCTTTCAACTGACCTTTCAACCCCAATAAAAACAAAACTTGTTGATGAAATTGAATTGATAAAAATCAAATGCCTATAAAATTAAAAAACAACTTTGAGAAAAACCCAAAGTTGTTTTTTTAATATTGCAAAAAGCTTTTATATATCTTGTCAATCTTGTCTTGTTTTTCATAAAAGGCAATTGCAGAAAGTTTAAATTTTTCAATATACTCGTCATCAATCTCATAGTTGTTTGCATTGTGAACATCAACAATGTTGTAAGAGAAAAGTTTGTCGTTGAAAATTACTGTGTTATTTGAAACAAAAACTGAAACAGCTGTTTTATCGGCGCTGTAAATGTCTTTGCCTTGTTGCAAATTTTTGTTGTAGTCAAGTCCAAACAAATTGCAAATTGTTGGTGCAATATCATAGGTATCACAAAATGTGTCTATTGTTGCATTTCCAAGTGTGCTGTCAACAATCATAAACGGAATGTTGTAAATATCGCTGTTTTGAGCATCATACTCTTCTGCGCCATATCTAACATACGAGCCAACATTGTCATAGTAGCAATTGTGGTCAGCAAACAGGAAAAGCGTTGTGTTATCATACAAATTGTTTTCTTTTAAGTAGTCAATCAAAAATTTAACCATTCTGTCGGTGTCCATTGCAGAACATTTGTATTGTCTAACTCTGTTATAAAACGCGGTGTCTGATTTATCAGGCAAAATTAAACCAATTTCAGAAAAATATTTTGCAATGTTTTCAGAGTTTTCGTCATATATTTCATAGTATGGTGCTAAATCTTCTTTTGTTGAGTCATAGTCGCCATGAGTTTTTACTGTTGTAAAATAACTATAAAACTTTTTGCCGGTTGGAGCAATTTTGTCAATCATTGCTTTGACGTAGTCTTCATCCAAATAAAAATCACCGAACTCGCACATTGGACCTATGTTTGCATCTTGCAAAGCATAAACATTTTCAAAGCCAAGTTTTTTGTTTACATAATATCTGCCATAAAAATTGCCATCATAAGAATGAAAATAATTTGCCGTGTAACCATTGTTTCTAAACAAGTTTGGGATTGAATATGGTGCAATAAAGTTGTCATTTTTTGCAAGAGTCATAAAGTCGGAACTTCTTATGGTATTTCCCAAAATTGCAATGCTTTCGCTGTCATTTGTTCTGTTGCTTGCCCTAAAATTTGTAAATGTTTGTGAATGATTTACCATAAGGTCATAAAGCGTTGGCGTGCAATATGGGTCAATTGCAGACCATTCAAAACTTTCAAGCATAATGCAAATTAGATTTTTGTCTTTAAGTGGTGCATTTTGCACTCCCTGAACTCTGCCATCTTGTATGTATTGTTTAAGTTCAGTTGCTTCCTCTTCTGAAATTTTTTCTGTCTTTGTCCAAGAATTTAAAATATCTTTGATATAAAACCCAAATGTGCCAAATTTTTTGTAGGACTCTTGTTTAAATTGCAAACTGTCATACAAATATGCATCGCTTTTAACAATGTAATAGTTATCTGTCGTATCACAATCAGCCAAAGCTGAGACTGCAATAAATTGCGAGCCAACACCAAAAGATGACAAAATTGTGAATGCAGAAAGCAAAATGTAAAATGATGCCATCTTTGTTTTTTTGTCAAGTTTAACCTTGTCTTTTCTGGTTAGGAATATGACCAAAAATAGCCCAACACCAAAAACAAACAAATTTATCAAAATGCTTGGAATATCAAGAAATGAAAGCCTAAAAACTTTGGCAGTTTCATTTGTAAGTTTTAAAAGGTCAAAGCTAAAAATATCGCCAAGAATTTTGTAATAACAAATATTTATGCTGTTTAAAATTAACTGCAAGAATAACAAAACACTAAAAATTACAATTTTTGCTGGCCTATTGTCAATCAAAAACATAATTGCACTGATTATGCACCAATATGCAATGTCAAACAAAATGTATTTTGGAAAAACTCCAAAACCAAGCAATATAAAAGATACACATTCAAGCGCAAGCGAAGTTGCGACAAAAAGCAATATGTATTTAACTCTGTTCATAACCTCATTTTTATTCATGGGACAAATATCTCCAAACCATCTTTAATAACCTCAAAATCAAACGAACCACAAAGGCCATTTTCGCCATCTAAATTTATTTTTGCAGTGCTTTCAATTTCGGCTGAAAAGTTTTTTAATTTTAAATATGTGATGTGCTTTTTCTTTTTGCAATAGTTAATTCCAAACAAAAATAATTTTGCGGTCCAAAGCAAACTGAGCAAACTAAAACGCTTTTTTCTTGGGCTGTCAACCAGCACAACATCAACATAGCCATCATCTAGGCAAGCCTTTTTGTTTACTGTGAAGCCAGCAACTCGTCTTGAATTTAAAATTAGCATCAGTGCACAAGTCTTTTTCACTTGCACATTATCATATTTGATGCATACATTTATTGGATTGCTCTTAAAAATTTTTCTTGCGCCGTTAAAAAAGTATGCAATCTTTCCAAATATGTTTTTTGCTCGCTGTGCAGTTTCATAACTCGCTTCTGTTCCAAGCCCAGTTGCGCACACATATATTCCATATTTATTGTTTGTTTTAAATATATCATGGCAAAACACTTTTCCGTTTAAAATTGTTTTTATTGCTTTTTTTATGTTTGTGGAAATGTGAAGAGAATGTGCAACATCATTTGTTGTGCCGGCTGGCAAATAACCAATTTTTGGTGCACTTGGCTTTTGTGCTATGGCATTTATAATTTCATTAAGCGTGCCATCGCCACCACCAACAACAAAAACATCATACTTGCCACAATTTTCACTTGCAATTTCGTTTGCATCGCCAGAGCAATGTGTTTTGACCACGTCAACAACATCAAACTTTGTTTTAAGCTTTTGAACAATGTAATTCTCTTTTTTGCTCAAACGACCTTTGCCACTTTGGGGATTGTATATAAACAAACAATTCATATTAGCATTATAGTTTCAAATTTGCTCAATGTCAATAAAAAACTCCTTTTCAGGAGTTTTGTTCGTTATTAACAACTTCTTCTTGTGCTGATTTCTTTGATCTTTTTTGAACCAATTGGTCAAACCCATAAAAAGCCCAGAATAATGCAACTGATTGTGCAAGATAGACCAAAAGCGTATAGCCAAAATGCCAAGCGTCATAAATCTTTTGCAAAATTGGGACTTCGTATGGCCAATTGATAAACATCAAATTAACGCCACAGCAAATGTTGATTATGTAAGTTATCACTGTGAAAAGTGTTGTGAAAGACAAATAGTAAACAAAGTCTTTTTTCTTTGGTCTATAAATGCCTTTTACATAAAGCAAAATGCCTGTGAAGCACATAAGCCAATGAAATGACAAACCGTGAAGTGATGCCGGATGCCAAATTGGAAGAGAAAGCAAAGATGTTGTTGGATAGATTGTGTAACAAAGTGAAGCAACTATGCCACCACAAACCAAGAAACTATTCCCCATATTTTTTATGAACTTGTTTTTGCAAAGTGCAAACCAAATTGCATAGATAAACAAACTGCAAAAATACAGTGGAACCCAAGCATACAAGCCTTCGCCCTTTGATAGCCTGAGAGCAATTTTAATTATTTCCTCAACCGTAACCAAAACCGCAATGGCAAACATCAGCCACCAAATTTGTTTTTCATTTAGTCGCTTTGCCCTATCAATTGCAATGACCATTGCTATGGTAAAAACTGCCAGGGCAACAAAATGCCATGGCGTGAAGACTCCGCAAACTTGTTCTTGTGTGAAATGGTCATAAGTATACATAAGCTGTTCTCCATTTTTCATAAGTATAATTTATCAATCAATGTTTTGCAATAGAAATATGAAAAATATCGCATTTTTTTAATGTTTTAAATTTTGCAAACAATGATAATCAATTTTCAAAAAAATTATATACGCCACAGATTTTTTTGTCAAAGATTTAGTTGCAATTTTATGTCGCAATTTAACAATATTTTTTATTTGCCGGGTTTAATACCAAACAATGCAAACACATAAATATTTTTTGCAACAAATTTAAGTTTATGATATAATATGTTTATGTTTGATGAATTGACAAAAATAGATATTGAAAAGATGAAACAAGAAATTGATGAACGCATAAAATTGCGTCCATCTCTTCACGAAGATGTTGTTATGGCAAGAAGTTATGGCGACTTGTCAGAAAACGCAGAATATCACGAAGCAAAAAGAAAAAAACGCCAAAATGAAGGCAGAATAAATTATTTAAAAAATATGATTAAAACTGCCAAGATTATTGAAACAAACAGCAACCCCAACGAAATTGGAATTTTTGACAAAGTTGACATATTTTTTGAAGATGAAGGCGAAACCGAAACTTACACAATTTCAACTGTTACAAGAATTGATGTTTCAAAAAATGTGATTAGCAAAGAGTCCCCTCTTGGCAAAGCAGTGCTTGGTCACAAAGTTGGAGATAGAATTTTTGTTGATGTCGGCCCAGATTGCAAATACTATGTTGTGATTAAAGGCATCAAAAAAGGTCAAGATGATGCCAGCATTGACCTAAACAAATTTTAAGGAGATATTGCAATGATACACTCTCTTGCAGGTGGCGAACTTAAAAACACAGAAACAAACGATTGGGCAAAAGTTGAAATTTTAGAAGGCGCAGAAATCGGAAGCATCCACTGGTTTAAGTTTTATTTTTTACCGATAAAAACAAATTCAATTGTTATGGTTCCCATTGGTTTTTCTCAAACGCCAACCAGAGCAAAGGTTTTGGAAATTAAAAAATCAATCTCCCAACAAATGTCACCAATCCCCTCAAAGCACGCAAGTTACATCTTGTCCGTTGTCAAAAAGTAAAAAAGCTATTTACACTGCCAAATCACAGACAACGCAATAATTAAAATTGTCAAAACCACAACACATAGTTTTGACAATTTTTTATTTCCAATTTTGTATTAAAACTCCACCAAAAAATGAATTAAAGCATAAAATCACATCTTACAATTTTGTTTTTTAATTAAAAACCTTTCCGAACAATTTTAAAGTCAATAATTACAAAAATAACCCAACACAAAAACAACTCAATTTTGTTTGTCGTTGAGAAGCAAACATATTGAATAATGATTTAGATATTGACAGTCACTAAAAACTAATTTATAACATTATTGTTTGGAGGAAAACTATGTACACAGAAAAAGTAGCAAACGAAAATTTGAGCAATGATGAATATAGAGATTTTTTAAAGAGGAATTCTTCTTTTTCTCTTGAAATTGCAAGTTCAAAGGAAAATGATGTGTTGATTCTGAGAACATTTAATGCAGTAAACAAAAAAAAATGATGAAAAGGAAGTTGACAAATTTATCAATCTTTTCTGTAATTCACTTGATATTTAAGCAGCGTATTACAAAGATAAAAATATTATTGAAGATAATTTTTTTGTCGGATACTGCGCAGTAGTAAGTAACAAGGAAAATTTTAAAAATCTTATTGATTGGTGCGAAAATTATCAAAAAATAAATATGTCAAAGAACACTGCATCTGAAAGTAAAGATGCTGGCGAAAACCTTGACACTATGACAATGTAATGTAAAACCAAATTTTAAATGAAAATGAATATTCAATAACATTGATAAAAAAGTATTAATAGTTTAAATGAAAAGACAAAACAAAATTGAAAAGTATTTAGCCAAAAACATTTGCTAACGAGGAATTTAAACAATATTACAAAAAGTTAAAATGCATTTTAATCTAAAAAGGAATAAATTTGAATTTATTCCTTTTTTCTCAACCATTTGAATATTCTTCTAAAATATTTTAAATTCTAGTTCAGTTTTTCTATCGTAAATTTCGCCTTGTGGAATGTCATACATTGATGAGTGTTTGCTTTTTCTTGCGTAACAATAATTACATTTATGATTGCATGTGTCATATCTGCCAATATCCACTGCCGGCATACAACCACAATTCTTACGCTGACCATCAATTTTATTATTTTTTCTTTTAAAGGTTAGTCCTAAATTTGCATATTTCTTTGAGAGCAATTCTTCGAATATTTTTCCGTCAATACATTTGCTTGAAACAATGCCAAATTTCGACCAATCGCCACTTTCGGCACAAGCTTCAATCTGTATTCCATTTTCTTTTGCAATTTTAGAAAAATTTTCTAGTAAAATGTTTTTATCTTTTTCGCTTGGTGCATGAACACTTTTAGAACATCCCGAATAACTCTCTATAACAAAACTAATTTTGCAATGTTTGGTGAAACCTTTTAAACTTTCGCATAAATATTTGAAGTTTTTTATATGCCACTTTATATCTATTCCATCTGCAAATAATATTGGGTCATATCTCCAAATAACTGGGCAATGATTGCTAAGTTCTTTGAATGTTTTTATCCTTTCTTCAAGCGGCGGAAGTCCACCCTCAATCCAGCTTGGATAAGGATTTAAAGTATACAAAAAATAAAAAACAAAATCTTTTAATTTGTCTATTTGATTTAAAAGTGGCTTTGGATTTTTAGACCAAAAAACAATGCCTTCAATGTTTCCTTTGGTTTCAATATTTTTATCTCCGACTAAATTTGTAAAAATATCCACAATTTCAAACTTTTTAAGTGGAATTCTTGCAATTTTTTTTGGATTTATTGGATTTGGCACCAAAACAAATCCATCTTCCAAACATTTAAAAAACCAATCGCTATAAAAAGCTGGAATATCTGTTCTTCTGGAAACACTTAGTATCATAAACTCCCCTATTAATATCTTTTTGTTTTAATTATTATTGCAAGGAGCAACATGCTTGCTTGCAATGGCATTTGCGACGCAGTCCAAAAATAATAATCGGAAGCCACATTTTATGTGGTGGTCGCTAAACAAAAATGCATTAGCGTTTTCTTCCAGTTATTATTATACCTTTCCCATCAAGAATTTCATAGCGTTTTGTTTTAAAATGTTGCCTTAATTTTTTTATTAAATTGTCTATAAACTCTCGTTCAACTGCCACCATATGAAAATTGCTGTTTATTGTATAATCACAAACCAAATAAAACTCATCTTGATTTTTTAATGCAGTTATTATCAATTTGCCCAAGTCGGTGTTCTCAGAGGGCATAAAAATGACTTGCATGTTATTGCAGGTCATTTTTGTATAATTACCCCTATTAAATATAATAATTATTGAATTATTTATTTGATATTACTTTGTCATAGCATATAATTTTGTCAGATTCTTTTATATTAAATAAACTTAAGTTTTTTGAAATATTTTTTATAAATATTTCTTTAAACTCAAATAAAGTATCAAGATTATTCTCATTTGAATAATAAATAATTTGATCAACATCTATTTGAAGATCATGAATAACTCTTAATTGTTCTTTACCTAATATTCCAATCGTAAGATAATAATTTGAATCCTCATATATTTTTAATAATTCTTTATTTAATCTTTCATAATAAGGCAAGTTGTTTTTAAATGCAAGATCATCTCTTCTTTTGATTCTTGTTAAATAATTTGAATCAATTACATTGGTAAACTGAAAACAAATAGATGCATTATTAGTTATTTGACTTAAATAATTCCTAACTTCGTTTAAAGCTTTTTCTACTTCAAGTTCCTTTTTGTTAGTTTTGTATTTATTTGTTGTATCACTAAGCCCTAAATACTCTGACAAGTTTTTGTATTCTAATGAAAACAGCCATAACAGTGAGTTTTGAACTGAAGAAAGTACATATTTTTGTTGTTCTTTCTTTAAATTTTCATCTCTTTTGTTATTAGAAGCTTCAATTATATATGATACAACTGCCGAACACAATATTCCACTTCCAATCATAGCAAAGATATTGAATATTGTGTTCCAAGCACCTTTTAACCAAATTGTTGCAATAAACGATATTGTTAAAACAAAACCAATAACAATCATCCAAATATATTTTTTCATCTTTACTCCATAGGTTTAACTGTTTTTTCAATGAAGTCGATTTCTTCTTGGGATAGGTTGTATTTTTTATAAAGTTGTTTATCTATTTCGGCAACTGGTTTTGACCAGTCAATATCTGACTTATCGGTGAAATCTTGAAGCGGAACAAATCTATATGCTTTTTGTGTTGTATGTTGCGTTTGTTTTTGGATGCCAACCATTGCACGGAAAAATTTTGTATAAATGTATTTACAACAATTATTTGCCTCAATTTTTGTTTCAAATGGTCCAATTTGTAGAAATGTTTCCGTGCAAAGTTCACCTGGCGTGCTAAGCACTGGCGTGCTAAGCACTGGCGTGCTAGCGACTTCGCCAATTGCTCCACAACCATAAGCTTCTGCAATAAAAACTTTATACTTATTCAAGGCAATATTTCTTTTTGGAATAGGATAGTCTTTTGGGATATATTTCCACATTCTCTTTTGTTTTTCGCCTAAGCCCAGTATTCTATATCCATTTTTATATGGTTCGTTTGAAAAATCTGGTAGCCCATATTTTGAAGCCTTTAGCATTGTTTCGGCACGTAAGCCATATGGCTTAGAAGCCGAAACAATGCTATCTAACGTCGTGGTTTGTGACTTAAACACTTTGTTTTTGATTTGCAACAGCCTATTCTCTCTAATAAATATATCATCACTTTCTTCTGCAAGATATCTTATTGATGTATATAAGCCCTCATTTGTATGAGAACAAATCTTACACATAGACTCAGTATTTTTATCTCTTAGGAAATAGCACACACCACCTTTGATGTCTACATTGCTAAAACAATCTTTCGGATTTAAGTAATCATGTAAAACCAAAAAATGTTTATCATGTATCATATCGTCTCTAAACTTATCAAGCCCTTTCCCACCTGTCATCCAACGGGAAGGCATAATCATAGAAATATAATTAGCATTAAGCTTTTTAGATACATCTACAAATAAATTGTAAACTGGTGTTGCGCTTGCCTGAGCTCCGCCATCACTCATTTGATATGGTGGATTGCCAACTATTGCATCGAATTTCATTATTTGTACCTCCTTGTCCCAAAAATTTCCACGTAAAATTTTATCTTTAAATTGCTCAGGTTTATCTTTTAGTTGCATTATTAGGTCATCAAAAGCGTGAGCATTTATTTTCACTTTTTTATAACCGACCAAGGTTCGTTTTGTTATTGATCTTGCCATTGGTGTTTTGCAGATTACATATACATTTTCTCTAACTGTTTTATCCCACAATTCAAGTTGTTTTTCTTTTGTTAATTCATTAGGATTTAATATTAAACAACGTTTGCGGTAAATACTATACACAACATAAAGTGGATAAAGTCCCGATTTTGAATTGATTTCAAGAATGTTCGCATTAGGATTTGAAAGTGTATCTGATGTAACTTTGCCTTGATCTACAAATCTTGGTTCTTCTAACAAACTGGTATGAGTTTCATCATAAAAATCGTACCCGCCCAAAGTATCTGACAAGTGCATATTTACAACTCGCCAAGGGGTTAAAACTGTTTCTTTATCTGGATTTTTAAACGTATTAAAAATTTCTACTATTTTCTTAACTCTTTCAGTTGGAGTAAGTGTGTCGGCATACTTTGCCTTATTTCTAATTTGTCTTCCAGCAGAAACAAACACATCTTGTTCATAGTATTTTGAGAATTTTTTGAACACATCTTTTGTTACGCCTTTTGGCATAAACTCTCCCCAAGAAACATCATCAATTAGGTCAGTAAAGTTATTTGCGGTAATATCCACATTATCTTCAACATCTGAACCATAAACAAGAAGTGGAATACGAATTGAAATGCCACGGAGAATAGAAATTGCAGTATCCTTGTTTTTCCTTTTCTCTTTTAGTTCTTCCAATCTCTTTTTATCTTCTTCTGTAAGTTCTCTCTTTGGTTTCTCTTCAATGCGTTTTAATTCTTCATATTGTTCATTGGTCAAGCCCTGTTTGTTTATGTCAATATCGCCTTGAGTCTTAGTTTGCTTGCTTGCACCTATAATCTTTTTTAAAGTTTCAAACTCTTTTAGTTCAATCCCATCAAGTTTTAACAAATTATCATTGTATATATGCGGGTCATCAAAACCATTTTTAACAACTTTTTCAGTATAGTTTTTCTTTAATTGTTGCAACAAAATATTAACATCATATTTCGCCATTTTTGAACCGTCAATACCAATAACTGGGCAAAAATTCAAAAATTCTCCCATTTGGACTCTTTCATTTTCGTTTATACTTCCAGCTTTAGAAGTTAAATGGGCGGCTTCAGCAACCATTTTTAATGTTCTATCTGGGGCAAAATCGAATACACAACAATACTCTTTGACTTTCCCATTGATGTTTGCTGGAGTCTGGACTCTAAATATGGTTTGCAGATATGGCTTTGCATCTGACTTTGCTGAACCAGACAACATCAAAACAGCAGTCCACTCTGGAACAGATACCCCTGTTGTTAATCTGCTACAAGAAATTGTAATGGTGTAAGTTTCGTCCGGGTTTTTACCAAATGCTTTACGAACAGCCGAAAGTGCATTTTTTGAATCTACTTCCTCATCGCCATCACCAGCAACATTGACTATGTGCCAAAATTGTTTATTTCCGAACACCGGATGCTTACTAAGTAATGCACTCAATGCTTTTGCTTCTTTTACTCCCGGAACCATCCAAAGAGAATGACGGAAATAGTTTCTATATTCTTCAGTTGAGAAAGGATAATTGCTATTGTTATCTTGTTTGCATAAAAGGTTTAAGAAAGCACTAACATCTTTTTCGTGAACAAAATCTCCAACTTTTTGACCATCAGGAATAGGTTTGAAATCCTTTTCCATTTTGCCAGTCCAAGTTCTAAAAAACTCTCTAAAGTTAAAAGCATTGTCTTCCTCGTCAAAAAAGCCTGTAATTACTTTGTTTAAATCGTATGTGTAAATTTGAAGTTCTGGAAGAGAAGAATATGGGTTACTATCACCAAAATGCAAATTATCCCAATTCCTTTTTTCTCTTTGCTCCATTACATAGTCCCAAGTGTAAATTTCATTTTCTTTAAACTGGTCTAAAAGATTAAATGGAGTTCCTGATAATTTTAATACTTTAGGCTTAACAGCATGGTTGCAAATTTCATCTATTACCGCTTGTCCTAATTTTGTCAAAGTTCCTTCATGAGCTTCATCAATAACAACAAAATCCCAATCAATTAAGAAGATTTCATCATTTTTATCAAATTTACCACCAACTGCTTGCGAACCTCTTAAATCCTGCATTGAAGCAAAATATACAAAACTCTTATCAGTATCTATTAGATTTTGGATTTTTTCACCCTTTGTTTTAGAGCCAAACACATAATCTGTATTATAGAAGATTTTACCAAAATCCTCATACCAACCATCACTGACAACTGGTCTATGCGTTAAAATAATTGTTCTTTTGTAGCCCATTTCTTTTGCAACTTGCAAAGCAGTTAGGGTTTTACCAAAACGCATTTTAGCATTCCAAAGCATTCTATCGCCTTTGCGGAATTGTGCTTTTGTGTCGCGAATAGCTTTTAATTGTTCTGGTCTAAATACGATTGGGTCGTGGGTATTAGTTATCTCATTTGAAAGCAATGATTGTCTGTTTGTCTTAACAGCACTTATGGCATTCTTAACTGTTTCCAAATTTGTTTGATACCATTCATTTGCTTTATTTTGAGCGTCAAAAACATGTTTTTTAATATTTGAACGTTCAAAGACTTTGTGAACATCGTGATCTGAAAATGCAACTATTTTACCTTTTTCATTTTTCTTTATTGCTAGTTCAGTATAAAGTAATTCATACTCAATACCCGCAGTTTGAGTATATTGATTTATTCTTCTCTTGGCAGCCAAATTCAACTCTTTGCAATTAGGCAACAAATTTTCAGGAGAAGTGGTAGTAGTACAAGTTGCTTCACCGACTTTTAACAAACCATTGTGTTTATTATCATTTATGCGAAAGACATAAATCAATTTGTATGAAAATGTTTGCTTAAAATTATTCATCACTTTTTCTCCTTTAATAGATTGATAAATTTGATTGATCTTTTTGTTCCCCAATTCATAACTTTTGCATAAATGCCGGTGTGTTTATTATTGTTTCCTTTTTTGCAACCGGGACATTCTTCTGGTTCATTATCATCACCAAACAATGAAATTTGCATTTTAGGAACAGGTTTACAACTATTTGGAATTACAAATTTAAGCCCGTCCATTTGAAAAATATTCCAAGAAAGAATTTTTGCAATTTCTTCAAGTCTTTCATTTATAGGATAATTTTTAAATCTTTCCACATAATAATCAATAAATGTAAACAAAAGATTTTCTCTTGCAATAAGCAAACTATCTCCTTGCCATTCAAAACCAAAGGTTGCTTTATATGCCTTTAGAGTCCACTCAAACCAATCTTCTTCGTGTTCAACGTTTTCGTTTATAACTCTTAGTTTTCTATCTAAAATGCCAATTCGGTCATTAACTTCAATCCATTTACCAGTAACAGTATCATACCTACTACACAAATAAGGAGCTTCACCGCAAGATATTTCCATTCTGTTTAATAAAACATAATCTTGCCAAGTTTTATCTTCTGGAAAAATAATTTTGTCGTGATTAACGCACCAAGTTTTATTTTTCTCGGTATTAAAAACATTTTTTCTGCCAAACCATGCATCATCAATCAAATTATTTTGAGCATTGCAAACCCAAGATGGGGTAAACACTTCAGCTTTGTCTTTAATTCTTTTAGATTGCTCTTTTTGCGACTTTTCAACACGAGGTTTGATAACTAATCCGTTTCTGCCAGTTATTGCTTTGAGCGAAATATTATCAAATTCATAATATCCTCTTCCGCGAGATTTATAGTTGTCTGTTGCCCAAATAATATTTTTGTTAGAGGAATGGTCTTTTAACAAGATTTCCAATAACTTATCATCTAGGCTATATATATAATTTTCTTTAATGTCAACCTTGTTGTCCATCATTTCTCCTTTCCATAATTTATTATCTTAATAGTTACTTTTCTCATAAGATTGTTTAATTAATGACAAAACATAGTCAATTTCTTGTTCGTTAGAAATTGTCAAATCATAATCGCCATTACCCCAATGTCCGATATTAGAAACATCTCTCGTAAATTCTTTTGGAACGTTTAATGAACCTTTTGGCATATTAATCCATATCCAAATTTTAGATTTCAACAATCTTACATCAAATACGTTTTTGCCATTATGTTTAAAAGCTATATACATTTTATGCGAATCAATTGTTAGTTCGCAATTATTGCATGCCGCGTTTTTTTAAAGAATTGTATAATGCAACTATATCTTTGGGAACTTTTGCTAAATGATAATCTTCATTATAATCAATATCTTCATTATTGATTTCTTTGGCAATGTTTTCTTCTTTTTTATCCTTTTTTGTTGGTTCAACCAACTGCAAATTATCGCTTAATCCATTTATTTCAGCGATTGCTTCAAACAAAGCATAGGCATCTTCTTTTGACATTGCATAAAATTCTCTTACGCGTTTCTTTCCATCAACATCATCAATACTTCTTAAATCTGGATTAAGCCTGTCTATAATGTTATGTGATTTCATGTCGGTTAATCTATGATTTACTTCGTAATAAGCATATAATCTAAATGCAAAAGAGTACATTCACTTTGGTTTAATTCTTTTAATCTGCGTTTTACATTGTCAGCATAACCAATTTTGACATATTCAGGGGATGATGGATTGGTTAAAATGTATATAACACCTTTTGTTTCTTCCACAAATTTTCTCCTATGTTTATTTTAGGTGATTCATAATAAAAACCTTTTCCAAGTTAATTATAACATAAAAATCTAATAATGTTATAATTTTTACCAAAATAAATTTCTATATATAGCACTAAATATGTTAAGACACATTCACCAAAAAATTTTAGTGTTGGGCGACAAATCCACTAAAATATCCATAAAGTTCCGTATAATTGGAACAATTAGAGGAGCATAAAAATAGCTTGAATGTGTGTTTAATAAATTACATATTTTGTTAAGTAATTTT
>ERZ808240.1902-NODE-1902-length-24373-cov-8.183321_pt1 | contig 24373 bp, 24 predicted proteins | sample MGYA00521084_ERZ808240 | MGnify/ENA primary metagenome ERZ808240 (study PRJEB31516, sample SAMN03275571) | gut metagenome | biome: mammalia-associated habitat; material: feces | host: Papio cynocephalus | place: Kenya | collected 2012-08-06 ... | reverse complement strand
CAATGATCTCATTTACTTTCACGATCTTCTCGGCTGCTTTTGTAAGTTCCGGGAACACACCCAGCTTATGGCCGACGATCAGTGCATCTCCTACCGGAACGTCTCCTGACTTGTCATCCATCACATACACCGGCATATTCAGCATAGACGCCTTGATCTGGCACCATGTGCGGCTCTTAGCTCCGCCTCCGCAGATCCGAAGCAGCTCTGCTGTAGCTCCGGCTTCTTTCACCGTCTCCATGACATGTCTGAGTGCAAATGCTGTTCCTTCAAATACCGCACGGATCAGATCACTTCTCTTCATGTCCATTCCCATTCCAATGAACATACCTCTGGCATATTCATTCCAGAGCGGTGCTCTTTCTCCTAACAAATACGGGAAGAAGAATAATCCGCCTGATCCCGGCTTTGATTCCAGTGCAAGTTCATTCAGATAACTATAGATATTAAGATCATGCTCTTTTGCATATGCGACTTCTTCTGCTGCCATTTTTTCAATAAACCATTTTAATGATGCACCTGTTGCCTGGATTGGTGCATCGAAGATCCATGGCATTCCATCAATGGTACATGGCTTTGTAACAACCGGAATATCTGGTGCACTCTTCGTATCACTTCCCACAAATACAAGTGATGTAGTTCCTGATGATTCTCCTGCTTCTCCAAGACGGCTCATGCCGGTTGCGTGCATGGATGCCATTGCATCACTACATCCGGCAATAACTGGAATTCCTTCTGCCAGTCCCGTTTCTTTTGCCGCCTCTTCTGTTACAAATCCAATAATTTCATCTACCAGTCTTGGCTTTGGAAGCATGGCATCCAAATCCACTCCGATGACATCCCCTATCTCTTTGGACCATTCCATCGTGCTGATATCCAAGCACTGCGTTCTGGTCGCCTGATCGATATCCATGGTCATCTTCCCAGTCAGCTTGTAATTAATAAAGGAACTTGCCTGAAGAAAACACGCTGTCTTTGCAAATAATTCCGGTTCATGCTTTTTGAACCATAAAATCTTATTTGGAAGAAATGCAACTGCAGGTTGTCCACCTACAATTTTCACAAATCTGTCATAACCTATTGTCTCTACAATATAATGCAATTCCTCTATAGAGCGGCTATCCTGACATGTAATGCCATTTCTCAATGGATTTCCTTCTGCATCTACCGGAAGCATGGTAACTGTATGTGAGCTGATAGAAATACCTCTGATTCTCTTTACAATATCATGTCCCGCCTGTTCTACAAGGCTTTTGAAAATCTCTACCGTATTACTCCACCATTCATTTGCATCCTGTTCCCGCATATCAGACTTCAGATCCATAAAGGTACTTGGTCTGCTTGCCTCTGCAACAACTGTTCCATCTTCTCCTAATATAATTGCTTTTAAATTTGTTGTTCCACAATCCATGCCTAACAAATAACTTTCTACCTTTGCCATCTAAAAAACTCCTCTAACTATCTTTTCTATGTTAATTTAACGATAACAAACTTCTGTATTTGTCACAAAAGTATATTTGCCATATATAAGCGGAAATAAATAGCACAATTATTTTCCAGCTATTGCAAGTGTCCCTATTAAACAGATTGCATACTCCAACGGAAGGTCGTATGGAAGATTATGACCTCCCGGATAATAGACAACCTTCTTTCCTATTTGTTCAGCCAGCCGGATTGCAGCCCGTGCATATACAGAATCCCCACTCTTTTCTCCTGCTGCAATCGTAATCTTATCAGCAAACTGCTTCATATTATCCATATCCGGATAATATCTCAAAAGTATAGGAACCTCTTTATTAAATGCATACTCTACATTTTCCAGTTCCCGCAATGATACTTCTTCTGATTTTTGGGGACTTCTCGGATCCTGATACCCTATATGTTTAGAAAAACGCAACAATGCCATATTATACTTTTTCTTTCTAATTAATTTCTCTGTATCTTCTGCCCAATTTTTAAACGTCTCGTCCTCTTTCATCATGCGTCCCAACATTGCCGGCTCATACATAATCAAATATTCTACTTTCTCTGGATATTTCTGCAAAAAATATTGTCCTACTACTGCTCCGGCACTTGCACCTGCTACAATTACACGATCTATCTTCAATTCACTCAGAATATCTAAAATGTCCTTTACCTGATCTTCCATGCGAAATTCCAGAGTTCCTTTACATTTACTTCTGGAATATCCCCTTCGATCATAGGAGATTACTTTATAATACCTGGATAATATCTCTGCTGTCTGTTCATACAGGCTGGCATCCACGATCACACCATGTATAAGCAGAAGAGGTTTCCCCTCTCCGCGGACTTCATAATACAATTCTCCAAACTCTTTTTTTAAGATCATACTCTTTCACCTGATTTCACTATATTTTCTTTCTCTGACGGGTTATAATATACAAAGAATTTATCGTTTTATCATATATTTAATTTCTTAATTTTGACTTTTCATCAGAAAGGAAACACTTATGCCGACTATCTATTATGCTTATTATACCCCTGTGTCCGACTCCATTTCCGCTGTCAGCGCACAGGAACACAATCTTGGACATAACCTTCTAATCCGGGGATTACAGGAGCTTTTCCAGCTTTCCTTTTCACCGGAAGGACTGAAACAAGTTCTGAAAACCGATGCCAATGGCAAGCCATACCTGCCGGACCACCCGGAGATTTGTTTTAACATTACGCACTGTGACCAGCTCGCCGCCTGCGTCTTTCATGACCATCCGGTCGGAATCGATGCCGAATTCCCCGGATATTATCCGGATGTCTTAATTGACCATGCACTTTCCGAATCTGAAAAAAACCTCCTTCAATCCCACAATACAGACCTTTCCGAGAATCGGGAATGGTTCTACCGCCTGTGGACATTGAAGGAAGCCTACGTTAAAAAATATGGAATTGGAGTTGATACGGATCTAACAGCTTTTTCTTTTTCCTTTTCCGGCGAAAAGAACTCATATTCTGTCACCTGTTCAGACCCTGATATCTTATGTTATCAAACAAAACTAAATCATGGGCACATTTTGTCTGTTTGTTACGAAGATTTTAATTCTTCCGTTAAACTCGTTTCTTACTCTCAGCAGCACGCACAGCTGAGATAACAACATTACCTTTAATTTCACTCACCGGGGCTCCTCTTGAACAGTCACAGACAATACTGTTAAAACCCTGAAGCATCGGTCCGTATGCATTAGCATGACCAAATTGCTGGATCAATTTTACTGCTGTGTTTCCAACATTCAGATCCGGCCATATCAGGATATTTGCTTTTCCTGCCACCTTGCTTTCGCGCTTTACTTTTTTTTCTGCTACTGCCGGAACGATAGCCGCATCTAATTGAAATTCTCCGTCGATTGCCAGTTCTGGACGAAGTTCATTGGCAATTCTCAAAGCTTCTGTTACTTTGTCAATCAGCTCTCCCTGACCACTTCCGAGTGTAGAATAACAGATCATTGCACATCTCGGTTCCCAGCCTAAGAGTTCCTGCACAGTATCACATGCCGATATTGCAATACTTGCCAGCTGCTCTGCTGTTGGATTCGTACATACTGCACTATCACCAACCGCTAACAGAGAGCCTTCACTTCCTTCATATCCCGGAATATCTGCCAGACCAATACTTGAAATTGTACTGATCCATGGTTTCATTCCAATAATCATCTGTCCCGCAAGCAACACATCGCCAGTTGTATTATCAATTCCCGCAAATGTTACATCTACATCGCCAACTCTTTGCATCGCCATTGCGTAATACAGTGGATCCTGCATACGTCTTCCGAGTGCCTTTTCCTTAAAGATTGTTCCTGGCTGTTCCACATATCTTTTTATCACATCATTTGTATATGTCTCATCATGAATATCAATAAATGTAAATACTGATGGATCATATCCTCTTCCTTTTGCAAGTTCTGTCAGTTCTTCTGCATTACCTACGAGTACCGGAATGATGTATCCTTCTTTTCCGGTTTCATATGCAGCCTGCATCATCTTTTCATTAGCAGCTTCCGGAAACGCCACTTTCTGTGGATTTTCTTTTGCTTTATCATATATTTGTTTCAATACGTTCATGGATTTTTCCTCCGCGTCTGTCCTTTTATTCGTCTAACTCAAAGAATAATGTTGTATATCTTCCCATATCATAGAATACAGGGCGAACACGCACCGGAAGTTTACCATCTATTTCTCTTGCTTTTTTCTTATTGACACCAAGAATTACAGCATTGATTGAAGGTCCTTCATCTAACTGAACTTCACCGCATACATATTTCAGGCCACGGTCTTCCAGTTCCAGTCTTGCATTCAGAACACCTGTGAATACAAAGCTCTTTAATTCTCCTTTTCCAGTAAGCGTTGTCCACTCTGTTTCATGGTATCCACAATTATTGCACGCAAGATGTGGCGGAAATTCAATTTCTCCGCATTCTTTACATTTTCTTGCGTAGATCACGCCATCTTTTAATCCATTCCAGAACTTTTCAACGATATGTTCCGGATTCCAAAATTCTTCTGTTTTCATTCTCTCTGGACTCATCTTTATACCTCCTTAAAAATTAGACTTTAAAATAATTGCACGAACGTTCTGCGCTCCACCGAATCCTCTAAGGAAAGTATATTTCGGAAGTTTCTTGATCTGACGTTCTCCTGCTTCTCCTCGCATCTGTGTAACTGCTTCAAATACATCAGCCATTCCTGAAGCACCGAATGCATGTCCATAAGAGGTTCTTCCTCCGTTTGTATTCATTGGTTTGTCCCCATCATAAGCAATTCTTCCGTCAAGGACATATTTCCACCCTTCTCCCTTTGGAAGATAGCCGATTTCTTCAGCTGCAAGGAATGCAGAAGATCCGATAAAGTCATTGACCATAACAAGATCCATATCGTCAGCTGTAAGACCTGTTGCCTCAAATACCTGACGTGCTGCTTCTGCAGTTGCTTTCTTTTCAAGATGTGGAACGATTGCATCCAGTACGGATGCTCCGACTGCTAACACTTCTATTGGCTTATCTGTAAACTTATGAGCAATCTCTGTAGGAACAACGATACATGCTGCAGCTCCGTCAGCAACACAGGAATCACTTGCAGTTCTTAAATACTGTGTCATCTTCGGGTTATGGCTGGATCTCATATATTCCCATACATCATCATATCCAGCTTCTTTTGCCAGTTCATCAAATGGTGTACGACGGATTGCTCTTGGACAAAGTGCTGCCGCACGGCGGAAATGATATGCCTGATGTGCAAGGACATCATCAATCTGTTCCGGTGTCAGTCCATTTTCTTTTGCATAATAGTTAATCCAGTCGTCATGGTTCATACCAGGGCCGCCTCCAAGGTATCTTCCATATGCACGATCAAAGATGGAATCCAAATCTGGGAACAATACTTCTGAAGTAAGTGGAACACGCATATGATCAGGTGTATTTCCATCTGGCATTCCTGTTCCTTGTTCGCTGCATCCTGTAAGCACGACATCATAAGCTCCACTGGCAACTGCGAATACTGCTTCCTCCAGTGCAATGTAACCGGTACAGCATCCTTCCGAATGAGATAATGATCCTTTTCCTCTCATTCCGAACCAGTCCGCTACCTGAAGATTTGGTGTAATACAGTTATTCAGAACGTGTGGATTGGCAGAACCATGAAAGAAATACTGCACATCTCTTGGTTCAACTCCTGCATCTTTCATCGCATCCAGTGCAGCATGTCCAAAGAGTTCTCCGTTCGTAAGTCCTTTATATGTTTCATTCTGTACACCATTAAAAAATGGTGTTGCACCGATTCCAACAATCGATACACTTCTCATATTTTTTCCAAGTTTTACATTGTGTACCATAATTTCCTCCTTACATCTCATCCATTACAAAATCAACAAGATCTCCGATAGTTTCAAATTTTCCAAATCTTGCAACTGGAATCATCACATCAAAATCATTTTCAATAGAAGCACTCATTGCTACACGTTGCGAAGATGCCACTCCTAATTCTTCTGAAATATTTGTGTTCTCATTGATTGCAGCTGCATCTTTGTTGAATGCCATTGCTGCGAATTCAATAATTTTTGCTAAAAGTTCCTCTCTGTTCATCACTGTATCCTCCTTATATTTACATTTTTATTCCATGGACGAAGCAAGGCTTCAAATGTTCATGATTTATTTGTTAAACTCAGTATAGATAGTTCTTGCACAGAAGACAATTTCATAATTTCCGCTTTATTACGGCAATAATTTTTACAAAAAAACAGGTACAGCCAAAGCCATACCTGTCCTGCAAAAGAAAATAAAATTTTAAGAGGTTACCATCTTTTAATCTCACCCATCTGAGACCATGTAATATTGTTGTAAAATGGCCATGCATTCTTACGTCGTTCGCCCTGAATATCCGGGTATGGAATCGTAACTTCTCCAGAAGCAGCCCATTCAGTCCCCCGGCAGAGCATGGAAGTCATATTCGGACGGCACAAAGTATCCGGGCCATGGCAGATCGCACATACGAACACACGTCCTTTTCCATAGTTGTGTGTCCATACCACCGGAACCTCCTCGTTGATACCAGGAAGTTTGCTCATATCGAATCCCTTATAAACTGCTGCTACATGATCCTGCATCTTATCCAGATCATAATCTTCCAGTCTGTCCGTAACCGATGCCAGAACTGTAATGTCCGGATCTACCTGTTTTGCATTTGCAAATACATCTTCCTGAACAGTCATCCAGCTTTCCTGATTTACAGATACAATCTCATGCGCATCCCGGTGTGTATGAATGACATATTCCAGTGCAGGGTTCTTGCGGACACCGTTAATATCACCGGCAGCTCCTTTCAGTTCAAAATCAAATCCGACAAGTTTTACATATTCATCATCGTGTACACGTCCGGTAGGATTCATAACTGCAGTATGTAAGAGGACACATCCGCCGCCATTCTTTACATATTCATACAACGCCTCTTCGGCTGTCTTTCCCCAGTTCACAAACGGTGTCTCAATAGATTCTTTGCCATCATAATTGATAAATACCGCATCGTATTTTTCCAGTGTCTCGGCAGTACATCCCGTAAATTCCTCCGTAATTTTAACTTTAAATCTCTCTGTTGATTCCAACATATAGCGAATCATCGGATTCATAAGTGGAGTATGCTCGTCCGTCACAATCCCGGTAATAAGTAAAACATTCAATTTCTCCATCCGCTTTTCCTCCTTTTTTACAGACGCATTGCTGCATAATAAGCCTGATTTGTAGCATGATAAATCTGTCCTACATTTTTACAGTCACCGATGATGTAATATTCATCGACTTTATCACATAATGCATCGACTTTGTCATATGGTGCCCGGAATCCGAGTGCACATACAACAGAATCTGCTTCTATTACGAATTCTTCTCCATCTTTTTCACAAAGTACACCCTCAGGAACAATCTCTTTTACCTTAGTATCGGCATAGCATGTAGCTGCTTTTTCGATCTCCGGCATCAGACCGCCTCTGTAGAATGAATTCACTTCTCCTGCAATCTTGCTCTTCATCTCGATGATCGAACATTCTTTTCCTTCATGGTGGAAAGATACTGCGGCTTCACCTCCGACAAGTCCGCCTCCCATAATTGCAACTTTCTTTCCTAATTTTTCTGGATGGAGTTCTGCATCGATTGCCATGATCACATGCGGCAAATCCATACCTTTGATTGGTGGACGCAGCTCATTCGAACCAATCGCAACGAATAATGCATCTGGGTCAAATGTTTCTACATACTCCGGTGTGACTTCTGTATTCAGAACAACCTTTACTCCGGCTTTTTCTACACGGCTGATCAGCACCTTACATAATTTACGGATATCTTCTTTAAAATATGCAGCTCCTGCCGGATGCAGATTGCCGCCAAGTTCACCACTCTTTTCTACCAGTGTTACATCATGACCTCTTAAAGCTGCTGTGATTGCTGCTTCCATTCCAGCCGGACCGCCGCCTGCAATCAAGACACGTTTCTTCGTATCTGCAGTCTGCTTTCTTGTCTTTTCCGGATACTGCTGTCCCATAGTTGGATTGACTGTACATTTTACAGTCTCACTCTTCGAAGTCTCTCCAAAACATTCATAGCATCTCAGACAAGGTGTAATATCATCCGCATTTCCTTCCAGTGCCTTCTTTGCAAGATATGGATCTGCAAGCAACGCTCTTCCGATTTCTACGATATCTGCCTGTCCGGTTGCAATGATCTCTTCCATCTGTGCAGGGTCATTTAACGATCCGACACAGGCTACCGGTTTGTTTACATGTTTTTTGATCTCAGCTGCCAGATATACATTTACACCGCGCTTGAAGAATGCGGACGGATGTGTACGACAGAACATGGCAGGATCTTCATGGTTTCCACAGGATACATTAAAGAGATCCACCTTATCCTCCACCATTTTTGCAACTTTTACACAGTCTTCCATTCCCAATCCTACATCTGTCAGATCATCTCCTGAGATACGGATCTCAATCGGGAATCTTGGTCCGACACCTTCTCTTACTGCATCCAGTGCCATTAGAAGGAATCTCGCACGATTCTCAAGTGAACCTCCGAATTCATCGGTTCTCTGGTTCATAACAGGTGACAGGAACTGTGAGAACAGCCATCCATGTGCTGCATGTACCTGTACCATATCGAATCCACAGTCTTTGCACAATTTTGCTCCTGTCTTATAAGATTCCACGATTTCTAAAATCAGCTCTTTCGGCATCTCCTGCACTTCCCCGGCCGGTGTTATCTCATGGCTTGGTCCATATGCCACTTCACATCCATCCTGGTCTCCGCCTACGCTGACCAGTCCACCATATTTTCCGCCGTGTGACAGCTGGATATTGGCATAAGCTCCTGCATTATGAATCGCGCGTGCAGTCTGGGCCATTCCCTGTTTTACTCCAAATGAATCCAGCTGTAACTGTTTGTTATGAGATTTTCCTGTCGCAGAATGTACGATGGATTCTCCATACGTTACAACTGCAACTCCTCCTTTGGCTTTTTCTTCCAGATAAGCAGTCATTTCCGGTGTAAAGTGTCCTTCTGTCGTAATCATGCTAGGACTTGTCGGGGCTGCAATAATACGGTTTTTTAATCGGATATTACCGATTCTGATTGGTGAAAACAAATGTGGATATTTTTCTTTTCCTTTACAACATCTGGCTCCCATATAGCTCCTCCTTCTGAAAATGGGCTGATAAACAGCCCATTACATTTCCTTTATTCCTTATTTCTAATTTTTATTTTTTTACTTTCCATATATATTTTCTTGGTTCACCTTTCAGGTAAGCAGTGATTTCTTCTCCCATCATCGTACCTGACCAATTATCTACGTCTGTTGTAAGTCCTGCCATATGCGGAGTACATACAACATTACGCATAGATAACAGCGGATGATTGGCTGGTACCGGCTCTTTCCAGTATACGTCAACGGCTGCACCCGCAATTGTCTTATTCATAAGAGCTTCTATGAAATCTTTCTGATCAATAACGGCTGCTCTTGCTGTATTGATCACATAAGCAGTTGGTTTCATCTTAGAGAACCAGTCTTTATTTACAATACCCTTTGTAGATGGCAGAACCGGAAGATGGATGCTGATCATGTCGCTTTCTGCAAGCATAGTATCCAGATCAACAGCTCTTGCTCCGTCTTCTTCAATCTTGTCTGCCGGCATATATGGATCATATGCAAGGATTTCCATTCCGAATGCTTTTGCTCTTACGGCTACTTCACGTCCAATTGCACCATATCCTGCAACTCCAAGTTTCTTTCCGTACAATTCGAATCCGATTCCATAATCTACGAATGGATGCTTTTCATCCAGTGGTCCAAATGTAACATTTTTTACATCCGGTACATCATAGATATCTTCCATAGGCTCTCCTACATGTTCGCCTTTTGCTAATCCCGTACAACTCAGTGTCAGTTTTCTTGCAACTGCGATCATAAGTCCGATTGTAAATTCTGCAACTGCGACACGGTTTCTTCCCGGTGTATAGGATAATTCCAGACCAGCTTCTTTAATCGCATTATGGTCTACTGTTGCCGGTGTTCCTTTAGCAACTCCCATGAACTTCATACCTGATTCTGCCCATGCTTTGATTGTATCTGCACCTGCATACTCATCTCCCAATACAACCAGTTCATTCCCCATACATTCTTCTTTTGTCATCTCTTCTGTGACATTTCCTTTTCCATGTTTTAACTCTCCACAGATTGTAACATCACACTGTTCTTTGATGTACTCCATCTGTTTTTCCGGAATTGGAGTACAAAGTGCTAATTTCTTTTTCATTTTATCTATTTTCCTTTCTTTGTTTCATAATAATCGTTATTATTGCAGTCACTGTCATTCCAACCACTGAAATGATATATACGTTCGTTGTAGATACTTCCCCAAATATCAGTTTTGAAGCCGTATTCAGAACGGTTGGTGAAATCAGCTGGCCAAAGCACATTGCACAGGTAAAACATGCCGATGCCATTGCTGTCGCTACCGGTTTTACAGCTCCTGCAACATCTACCATGGCCTGCGGAATAAAAATCCCCTGAGAGAATCCGCAAAATATTGCACCTGCCATCAGAAGAATTAGATTTGATGGGAACAAAATCAGCAGGAGTCCTCCCACGCTAAAACTCAGCATTGCTACTGGAAGTGTATACTTTTTTGTAAACTTTGTGATTATGCCAAGTATTAATCCGATTACAATCTGAGCCCCCGAAAATACACCTGTCAGATTTCCAGAAACGGCAGTATTACCTTTCAATGTTCCACTCAGATGCATGGCTATATTCGTTGTAAATGTTATCAAAAATAAAAATTCAAGCATTCCCAGAAATGAGATCTTAAAAACTTCTTTGTTCAGCTGAATTTTATCCGTATCGGAAGCCTGGGCTTTTCCAGTATCCGGAAGGCAACATGCAATCAATATCATAGAAATAAACCCTATCACATTGATTAGATATGCATTTTTAAATCCTCCGGCACCCAACATTCCTCCGACAGTTGTTACAACAACCATACCTGCACCTACACTCGCCGCCTGGATTCCCATAACGGAAACTCTTTCATCTCCTTCAAAAAACTCTGCCACTACTGCTGTATTCAGAGCTGTTGCAAGTCCCAGTCCTACACCATAAAACGTTCGCGAAAAGAACAGAAGACCAAAACTATCTGACAGATATGGAAGGAAACCAGTGATTCCTGCTACAAGACTGGCAAACAGAAGTAATTTCTTCTTACTGACCTTTAAGACCAGCCATCCTGACAGCACTGCCACGATCATGGACAAAAGTGCCGGTGCTGTAATCAGCATCTGGACCAGACTGATATTGACATCTGGATAATGTTCCTGTATCTGACCAAGCACAGGTGATACACAATACTGTAATCCCTGAATGAACGAGATTGCTGCAATCGAAATAATAATTTTTATCTTCTTTCCTTTACTCACCTTATTGTTAATCCTTTCTGATTAGAATGCTTTTTCAAGAATCGCAAGGATATCTTCTTTTGTAATATTCTGGCGTGGATTAAATCCAAGTACAGGCTCTTTTAATACATCGTCTGCCAGCATATCGAAGTCTTCTCTTTTTATTCCCTGCTCTTCCAGAGTCTTGATTCCAAGTTCTGTTGTCAGATGTTTTAATTCTTTTGCAAGAAGCAGTTTATCCTCATCCAGATTGCCTGTTACAGAAAGCTTAATTGCTTTTGCAAGATCAACCATTTTTTCCGGACAACTTTCTGCATTGTATTCCATAACATAAGGAAGTACGGTTGCATTAGCCATTCCGTGAGCCAGTCCGAAATGAGCGCTCAGTGTATGAGCGATACCATGAACCAGTCCGAGATTGGCATTTGAAAAACCAAATCCTGTAATGATACATCCCAGCATCATCTGTTCTCTGGCGTCCATATCGGAACCATCTTTTACGACTTTCGGAAGATTTTCATGTAAAATTTCCAGTCCTTTTAATGAATTATATTCTGTTAATGGTGTTGCCATATTGGAAATATAGCTTTCCACTGCATGTGTGATTGCATCCATTCCTGTTGCAGCAGTCACACTTGCCGGTACTGTTTTTGTAAAGTCTGGATCTGCAATAACATCAGAAGCTACGATATTATTGTCAATCACTACATATTTAATTACTTTCTCTGTATCGATCAGTGCACTTACATTTGTAATCTCACTGGATGTACCTGCGGTTGTCGGGATGGCAATCAACGGAAGGCATGGATTTTTTACCAATCCCATTCCACCATATTCACCAATCTTTCCGGGATTTGTCATCAGAACATTGATTGCTTTTGCAAGATCAATACTGCTTCCTCCGCCAGCTGCTACAAATCCATCCACCTTTGCTTCCTTTGCAATCGCCGCAGCTTCTTCTACTACTTCATTGGTTGGATTTGGAATGACACCGTCAAATACAACTGCTTTTACTCCGGCTTTCTCCACCTGTTCCATAACACGTTCTGCAATTCCCGCCGCTTTTACTCCACGGTCATACACAACCATGATATTTTTTAAACCATATCTTGTAATAATCTCCGGAAGTTTCTCTACTGCACCTCTTCCAAATGTAATATTACTTTTTACGAAAAAGTTAAAACTCATCTTATTCCTCCTACACTGCCTGGTCTGCTGCGATCAGTTCTTTCATCTTTTTAACCGCTTCTTCCGGCATTGGCTGGTACACACCTGCAACCTTTGCATAGTACGTTGTCTGAGCCATCTCTTCTGTATAGATTGTTGCTGCCATTGCTGCTTTCATATCTTTACCGCAGCAGAACATTCCATGATTTTTGATCAGAACTGCTCTTCCTTCTTCTCCAAGCGCCTCTACTACTTTATCGGCAACATCGTTACTTCCCGGCATTGTAAATGGAACAATTCCTACCGGAACGAATTCTGCCTGTGGTGGTGTGATCGGAAGTAATTCCCCACTCATTGCTGCAATTGTTGCAAACATTCCATGTGTATGTACAGTTGCTTTTACATCTTTTCTTGCTCTCATAACTGCTGTATGCATCGGAACTTCTGACGATGGTTTAAATGGTCCGTCAAGCCATTTTCCATTCATATCTACGATAGCAATCTGATCAGCTGTCATTCCTTTGTAGGAAATTCCACTTGGTGTAATTGCAACTACATCTTCCTTATCATCTCTCATAGCAATATTTCCTGATGTTCCATGAATTAAGCCCATATCTACTGCATCTAAAATAGCATCTAAAACAATTTTTCTGGTATTTTCGTATTTCATCTTTAAGACCTCCTGTTTTTTATAGTTTTATATTAATCTTATTCTGTCACCTTCTCAAATTGGATATTTCCTCTTTAAAACGGCAATGCTTTTTGATAAAATATACTCAGAAAAAATGTACGAAAGGATGATTATTTATCATGGATAAGCTTAATCTTTCTCTGCGCCAAAGGAAACTGCTCCACATGATACAGGAACAGACCACTTATATCACCGGAAATGAACTTGCCAAGCAGCTAGGCGTCTCGCCTCGTACTATTCGAAGTGATATCGTAGAAATCAATCAAAATATTCTTCCATACCATGCCAAAATTCATTCCGAGCGCAGCAAAGGATATTTTTATACTGCTGAAAAGCCAGAGATCATACAACAATTAAATCAGATTGATACGGCTTTCTTTACCAAAGAAGACCGCATCCGCTACCTTGCTTTCCGGCTGTGTCTGACAGACGAACCATTGAATCTCTATGATCTGGAAGACGAAATGTTCATAAGCCACACAACACTGGAGCATGATTTGCACGGTCTTAAAATAAAATTCGTATTATCTGAACCATACATAAAATTAGAACAGAAACGTAATTTTCTTACATTCGAAGCAGATGAGCGTAAACGACGTTCTGTCCTTAATCGCTTATTTCACGAGGACTGGAATTATAATCATAACTGGAATACATATTACGGATATACATTTTTGAATAAAGACGTATTGGATTACATTATGGATGAAGTTCCTATACATTTGGGCAAATACGGAATATCTATGGAAGATCCAAGTCTTGTTTCTTTGAACCTTGCTACAGCAATCATGTATCATCGAATTTTGTCTGGACACCCGCTTCCACCAGCTGCTCCTCTTCTAAAGCCAGATACACAGGCCAATCTTGCTGCCAACAGTCTTGCTGATACACTAGAAGGTCAGTTTCACTGTTCTTTCAGTCAGGAAGAACGCGACGACCTCTATCAGCGAATTGCTTCCGGACATCTGCCTGATATGTCTGATATTACACCAGACAACTTATCTCAACATTTCGGTCCGATTACACTTCAACTGGCAGATGCTTATATTCAAAAGATTAAGGATATTTTCCATCTGGATTTTTCTGAAGACGAGGACTTTCATGTTACGCTGCTTTCTTACATCCAATTTATCCAGACGCCTGCACATATTTTCAATGCACAGGGAAATAAAGACCTTGAAAAAAGATCTATGATTGCCGAATTCGAGATTGCCTATTTATTTCAGGATCTTGCACAGCAATATATGGGATATTATCTTAATAATACCGAACTTCTTTATCTTGCCTATTGCATCTCTGGTGCTTTGGAATTTCTCTTTGAAATTCATCCTGAGACAAAAATGCGTGCTGTTATCTGCTGCCACATGAACCTGTCAGCAGCCTGGTCGTTAAAGCGAAAGATTTTGGGAGCTTTTGATAAATATCTTAATATAACTGATCTTTTACCAGTGAATGCCAAAAATATTTATGATTTTCAAAATACGGATCTGATATTATCAACTGTACGTAAATCCATTACGGATTACCCCGGCATTGATACCATTCAGATTAGTCCTTTTCTGACATCAAATGATTATTTATTATTATCTGCATATATTGGTGAAAAGCAGATAGAACATCTATGTGCCTCTTCAGCCAAAACTTTTGGCTATTTATTAGAGCACGCATTCTGGCACGAAAAAATGACGTTTTCTGATAGATTTACCATCATTGAACACATGGCCGCCGATTTTTTACAGACCGGATTAGTTGATATCCCATATTTGTCAGATATTTTAAGACGCGAATCCATTTCCAGCAATGCCACCGGTCCCGGAATCCTATTTTTACATTCATTAGTCCCGGCAAAAAAAACAAAATTATCTGTTACAACACTTGAGCATAGAATTGTATGGAACAACTATAAAATACGTATTATCATAATGGCTGCATTTCATCCTGATGACACTACACTGGTATTTCGCCTTCTGCACATACTTTATAATAACCAGCTAGATCTTGAGACACTTAGAATGTTGAAAACGAAAAATGAGATATTAGAATTTTTCAAAGATTATAATTAATATTATAGGAACTTACATAGATATCTTTCTTACATACTTCAACATCAAAAATGGACTGTCACACTGCTTTTAATATGTGTGACAATCCATTTTATAATTAAACATATTCTAATTAAAATTAAATCCCTGAAATCTACATTCTCCTGTATACTTCTTCAGTTCTTCTTCCCCATCCAGCACACGGTCTGCACCAGATGCCATTGCTTCCATCTCAAATTCTCCAGGATATGCACTTATCGGTGCAATCCACTCGCAATACTGTTTAAGCTTTGCAACCAGATCTTTGTTATAGACCATTCCGCCTCCCAACAGAATACCATCTACCTTTCCCTTTAGTACCACAGCCATGGAACCAATACATTTTGCAATCTGGTAGATCATAGTATTCCAGAGTAATCCGGCATATTTATCTCCATCTGCTGCACGTTTTGTCAGCTCCAGTGCATCAGAAATACCCAGATGATTTACAAATCCTCCACTTTTTGTACATAACCGCTTTACCGTAGAGATATCTTTATCTTCACAATATCTCAGAATATCTGCTACCGCAACACTTCCGCATCTGGTAGGTGCCATCGGACCTTCACCGCCAACAATATCAAATCCATCTATCATTTTCCCTTTTTGATGAGCTGAAACTGAAATGCCTCCTCCTATATGGCAAACCACGAAGTTACAATCTTCATATTTTTTCCCCATATTTCTTGCATGCCTGATAGCCGTTTCCTTTAAATTCAATGCATGTAAATGTACATTTCTATATACGCCCTTAATTCCAGTCATACGGGCCAGATCCTGAAGTTCATCTACATCCGGTGGATTAACAACATATGCCTTCGCACCATACTGCTCTGCAAATTCTCTTGCAATACTTGGTCCCAAACATGCCGGATGCACTACTCCGTTTTTAGCATGAATCGAATGTTCCAGAACAAGATCATCGATTTCATAAGTTCCGCCATCCATTGCAAGCAATCCGCCTCCACGGCCAACACAGGCATCCAATCCTTCCAGATTCACGTGATTTTCTTCCAAAAGATTTTCTATTGTTTCTTTTCTGTAAGCCAACTGATCTTTCAGTGTCTCATATTTTTCTAACACCTTTGAATCATGACTGACATTAGCTGAATAAACTTTCTTTTCTCCTTCAAACAACGCAATTTTGGTTGATGTAGAGCCAGGATTTACCGTAAATACTTTATATGTGTTCATATCTTTATTCCTTATTATTTTCTGTATTTTTCTTCTTCTTTCTTAACGAATCCTGGTTTTGCTAACAGTGCAAATCCTAATAATCCGACCAACATTAATACACCACCACAAATATATGGAATTCTGTAGCTTCCGGTCATTCCATAGAATGCTGCAAAGAATGCAGGTCCAACTGCTCCTACAAGCTGGATCATCGGCTGAATAATACCATAACCATTCGCAAAGCTGTCACCAAACTCTTCGATACAAAGAGATGCCGGCCAGTTTGCTGCTCCACCTACAACCATACCAATACATACCAGGGAAATCCATACACATACCGTATTTCCCGTAAGATTCAGAATCATTGCAAGGATACCAAATACATAAGAAGTATATGCTGCTTTTCTAGCTCCTATCTTAGAATCAAGCACACCACATAAATAAGAACCCGGCAAAGCAAGAAGACCAGATGCAAGCATCATCATTCCTGCTGTTCCCTGATCAAATCCAATCTCCAGCAGTCTTGGAAATAACTGAACCATTAATCCACTTGCAAATAACAGCTGAAGTCCAAGTGTAATTCCATGAATCCATACCTGTGGAGTTGTAAGAAGCTTCTTTGTTGTCCAGATACTATCTTTATTAATTCCTTTTTCTTCTTCAGCCTCTACTTCTGCACCATTATCTGGGTTAAATCCCTTATCTGCAGGATCATCTGCAAGAAATACAAGAAGAATAATTAATGCTACAACCAATACTATAATAAATGGAATAAATCCTCCAAGAGATCCCATAGCCTTATATCCAGCCTGATACATCATTGTAGCAACACCTGAGCAAAGCGGAATACCCATCGTTACGATACCCATGATGATACCTTTTCTCTTAGGAAACCATTTTGCAATCATGACTGGTGCCAGCTGATATCCAAGTGCACACGAAATACCATTTGCAACAATCAGGCATACAGCAAATGCCCATAAATTTGTCGTTACACCCATTCCTATAACTGTAACAACCCAGATAATACTACATACAATACTCAGCTTTTTAGCTGAAGCTTTGGTTGATAACTTACCAAAAATAAAACCTGCCACTACATTTGCAACAGCCCCTAATGAAATAAAACTTGTTAACAGTGCTGCATTCCATCCTCTTAATTCTGACAATGTTCCCGATGCTGCATTCATCGCACTACCAACTGCAGTTGCCGTAAAGTATGCAAGAAATCCATAAAGAATCAATGCCCATCCTTTTCCATATCCTTTTTTTACTTTTGTTTCCATACTAATGTCCTTTCTCTATCTCTTGTATGAATAATTTCTCAGATTCAAATCGCGATTTTCTTTCTTGTATTAAGGATATAAAATTTCAGATTTTTCCTCAACCAGTCTATTTCCTCATATATATGGAAATTTTTGATTCTTTATTTCACATTACTTAAAACCTTATTTTTTTGATTAATATTTCTATTTTTCGTAACATCCGTTACAAACAATTTCTCTAAAATGCTATATACTCTAATCACAACATAAGTTGTACAGCAACAATTAACAACCAATAAGTTTTATGTAATAAAAGGAGATTTTAACTATGAAAAAATATGTATGTGAACCATGTGGCTATGAATACGATCCAGCTGTAGGAGACCCGGATAACGGAATCGCACCGGGCACAGCCTTTGAGGACCTTCCGGATGACTGGGTATGTCCAATCTGCGGATTAGGAAAAGAAGTGTTTGTTCCGGAAGATTAATCATTCCGCAGCCTGCAGTCCTTCATAATTTACAATTTCGACCACCTTCCGTCCGACAAGACGAATAAGGCCCTCGTCCTGCAGGCTTAACAACATCCTGGACAAAGATGGTCTTGTAGTATTCAGATAAGCTGCAAGATCTTCCCTGTTCAGATGCAGATGGACCCGGTAATCAGGGTCACTGTTTTCCAACAGGTACGCCGCCACACGCTGGCGTAAGTTCCCACTGGTAAGCACTTCTATCTGATGGTTATTTTTATCTGCTTTTTCTGCAAAAAGCTGAAGCATATTAAAGACAACTTTGCTGTGATGTACACAGTTTCTTTCGCATCTTCCGCCAAAGAAATTCTGCGAAACTTCCAGCACTGATACTTCTTTCTTGGCTTTTGCATAACCCGAATAAGCAGACTGGCGCAGGAACATTTCCACTTCGCCAAATTCCTCACCCACCGTAACATAACTGATCCGAGTAACCTTACCATTCAGGTTGATACTTCCAAGTTCAACCTCTCCATCCAGAATAAAATATAATTTTGATGGAGCATCTCCCTGGCGGAAAATATAGGTATTTTTAGGATATTTCCTGACGACAGCCTGTGAACAGACCAGACTTTTCTCAAGTTCTTCTTCTGTCAGGTTCCGGAATATCTGTAACTGTTCTAACTTCATAACCTTTCACTTCCTTTGATTGCAATTTCTACATTATTTTTATTATAAGTCACGGGAAATAAGGATTCAATTACTAACGAGGAGGATTCACTATGAACATTACATTTGATGACAACTTAATTACCGGCAACTCTACGATAGATTCCCAGCACAAAGAATTAATTGACCGTATCCAGCAGTTTGTTACAGCTTGTGAATCTGGCGACGGCAAGATCAAAGCAATTAAAATGCTTGATTACCTTGATGAATACACCAACTTCCATTTTCAGGAAGAAGAAGACTTGCAGAAGAAAGTATCTTACCCTGAATTCTCCAATCACCATGCCAAACACGAAGAATTCAAGAACTCTATTCAGGAACTCTATGATTATCTTACCGAAAATGAAGGTCCTGATGATCAGTTTATTGAACAGGTAAAACGCAACGTTGTAGACTGGCTGTTCCATCATATCAAAACTTTTGACCGGTCAGTTGCTGAATATATTCATTTACATGATAATTCCGAGCGATTATAAATATATAACACGAAAAATGGACAGGTTTTCATCAAAATGTCCATTTTTCGTGTTATACTTAATTTATCACATTTTGAAAGGATCTGATTCATATGGTACAGTTGAATGACCAGACCATAACTTATATGAACAGGCGGGGATTACACGACATTATTCTTTCTGCCGAAATGGTCAGCAGTTGATGTTCTTCTCCGCGTATGGAGATATCGGTAGGTTTTACCGATAAAGATAAAGAGGACCTTCTATCACAGGGGTACGCCTGCGAAGTCAGCCCTCTCGGAAATGTCTATTATCCGTCTGATGAAATGATTGTGACAGGAGATATTTCTATTAATTATGTAGAAAATCCATGGATTACTTGTTTTGAAGTAACCGGACTGGCTGCGTCACATGTATAGTGCTTAAAAGTTATCTTAAAATCGTATATAAGAAAGGAAATCTTATAATGACAGATCTAACCACTCAGGATATCAACGTATTAGAACAGGCACGTAATGCTATCCGCAGAAATTATGATCATAAATATGAAAATCATACCGTAGGTTCTGCTGTCCTTTGCAAAAGCGGCCGGATCTATACTGGTGTAAATGTATATTCTCTACACGGCGCCTGCGCTGAACAGGTTGCAATTGGAAGTGCCATCACACAAGGCGAGCGGGAATTTCTGACCATTGTTGCTGTACGTGGCGAGCATGGCGATGAGATTATCCCTCCTTGCGGGAATTGCCGGCAGATACTGGCAGATTATGCTCCTGACTGCAATGTAATTCTGAAAATAGATAAAGCTGTTAAGAAAATTCCGGCAAAAGATTTACTTCCTTACTCTTATTCTGTGGAATAAACGCATAGATATTTTCAATCATAATTATCTGATATTCTTCATACTATTTTTCGTTCAATAATTGTTGTAATCGTTGTATTTCTTCTTTCATTTTTATCATTTGCTTGCTTTGACGGTTTATCTCCTCATCTTTCAAATTCAATTTCTTACTTTGTTCTCCTATTTGTTCATCCTTCTCTTCTATCTGTTTCTGCATATCGTCAATCATCAACTTCACTGTATTCCGGTCTAATTCCAACAGTTCTTTTGAAAACATTTGCATCACCTCTTCGATATTCCGGCAGACATCATAAGCTTGTTCATACATTTCTTTAAAATCTGGATATTTTTCAATAATATCTATAATTGTCTCTGGATCATCCATACAGAAAAATGCAAGCCATGCTTCCAGCCGATTTTCTATTTTTACATTTCTATTTTTATTTTGCTGAATCTTTTTGAATATGTCAAGAGATATGAACAGATATTCCTGTAATAAATTTATATTTACTCCCGTGTCAGATTTTTGCATGAATCGATGAATATAATTATTGGAAAATTCTTGGAATTCTGTTGGGCTTTTTTCAAATAATACGATTGTGTACACCTGCTTTATATCTCTGTAAGAAAATTTCTTTCCTTTAATCCCTCTTACTCTCTTATACTGACGCAATAACAAATCTGCTGAATAACAGGCACTTCTTTCTCCAGGAAAATAATAGCCAATTTTCTGAATTTCCAAATTGGCAATACTTCCATCTTCTAGTTGAACTACTATATCTGTAATAAGAAGCGTAGATTCATCCGCTAATCTTGTTCCGTCATTTGGTAATACATCCACAATTTTCACTCTTTGTCCAAGAAGTAATGTGAGTAATTCATTTACTCTCTCCGGTGTATTCTCTGGATTCAAGATTTCTTTTATCATGAAATCATACATAATCTTTATGCCTTTCACTCCCGTACAAAAATCCAGAAATTCTTTTCGATTCTCCTCTGTCCACTCATAAAATAATTCTCTTAATCTGCTTTTACTTTCAATCTCATCTAACACCTCCTTTCTTGTCCGAATCATTGGAAAATACTGTTGAAGCTTGTTTGTCATAGGCACATCCTCCTAAATAAATTATAAAATTTTCATGTTCACTCAAGTCGGGAATATGTTTCAGATATTATAAGATGTGAAACGATCAAAACTTGATGCCTTTTGGCCTAGAATTACTTAAGAGTTTATAGAAATCACTCTTTAAAGTGAACTTAGGATAACATATTGTTCCTATGATTACAAGGTTAATTTCCATAAATTAAGATATGCAGCTGATTTTCCATCCGCTGCATATCTTATATCGCAATCTGTATATTTCTTTTTCTTAAAACTTCTCCATCTCCCCTATGATCGTCCGGTAGAACTCCTCATCCGTCCCTTCTTTTCGCACATCATTCATCACATATCCATCTTTTAAGAATATAACTCTCTTGCACTGGCTTGCCATCTGCGGATCATGCGTTACCATCAGAAGTGTCTTTCCCAGTTTCTCATTGATTTTCTGGAATTCATCTGCAACAACTTTCCCTGATTTAGAATCAAGATTTCCTGTCGGTTCATCTGCAAATATAATACTTGGATCATTGATCAGTGCCCTGCAGATTGCTACTCTCTGCCTCTCACCACCGGACAGTTCATAAGGATTCTTTTCCTGAAGGCGTTCAATTCCAAACTGTTTTTCCAGTGCTTCTGCTTTTTCTTCACATTCTTTCTGTTCTTTTTTATCCAGTAAGACCGGAAGCATGATATTTTCTTTTACAGAAAGACTGTCCATCAGATTAAAATCCTGAAATACAAATCCGATCTTTCTCCGTCTGATATCTGTAAGTTCTTCTCTCCACAGTTCATTCGTATTCACACCATCAAAGATCACATCTCCGTCCGTCTGCTGATCCATGAATCCAAGGATTTTCAGAAGCGTCGTCTTGCCACAGCCGGATTTCCCCATGATTCCGACATACTCGCCTTGTTCTACTTCAAAGTTAATTCCTTTCAATACCGAAATTGCATCTTCATCATCAATCTCTCCGCCGGCTTTCGGGAATTTCTTGATCAGATTACTTACCTTTAATATTTCTTTCATGCTTTCCTTCTACCTTTCTTATTGTATACTGTTCGATCACCTTTACACCGATTCCCTGAACCACAAGATATATTACTGTCAGAATCAGCAGATATTTTAGATAGTTTCCACAATCAGCACTCGTATATGCCCGCATATTCCATATCTCCCAGGTTAATACCGGTACCATGACAGCAGCCACAACTGCCGGAATCCAGAAAAAGATTTCCGTCTCTGTTCTGATCAGCTTAATTCTGTCTTTTCTGCTCATTCCAATACAGGTTAAGAAATGATTCCGTCTCTTCTTCTCTATCATCTCAGATTCATATTTCAGATAAATAACCAGAATGCTTCCCAGTAAAAATGCTCCCATGATAAATATATCTACCACTGTCGTCATAAAGCGTTCGCTCTCCATCTGTTCTACCGTTGTACGCTTTGAATAGCAGGATAATACATCCTTATCAAATCTCTCATCTTCTGCATGCGCCTTCCGGAATGCCTGAAGCTCTTTTTCTATCTTCTGATAGTCTTTATCTCTTACATTTAAAAGAACAAGTCTTGTCGGCCAATGATGGATCGTGACTCCTTCTTTTGCTTCTTTCTCATCAACCAAAGCTCCGTTTATCCAATTATATTTCTTCCAGTCATTCTGTACCTTATTGAAATATTCATCAGAAAATACAACCAGATTTTCCTCACTTCCCTGACGGAACGCACCTGTCAGGATATCCGTCTCTTCCCCTTTTACGATTCGTTTTGGATAGATACTTTCCCGATCCAGGAATCCATAAGATCCTACCGGCTGTCCGATATGCAGATATGGTTCTTTCCTTGAATTCAGATAATCCAGTGGATGTGCCTTTGTCCCCTTATCCTGCTGGTAAATGATATAGATTTCCTTTCCATTCGCAGAAAGATCTAGATTCTTACTTTTCTTTCCAAGTGCCGCACACAACTTCTTATAAGTCGTTTCTGATATCCCGATATGCTGCCCCTGCGGCATAATAACTGTTCTTGGATCATCCATCTTTTCGGAGTTATCCACATTTGTCACACGGACCATCGGATATTCCTGTAATTTCACATTATATTTTTCCTGCAACTGCTTCCAGAACGTCTCATCCTCCTCTGTTGCCATGCATACGAAATCATATGGGAACAATCTCTCCGGCTTCTGGGCAATCCCAGCTGAGATCATATCTTTTCCAAATAAGAATAATACCAGTACCGGTATCACACTGATCACATACACATACTGGAATGTACTCTTAAAGCGGTAATAAAACGAATTGTATGAAATCAGCTTTGCATAATAATTCTTTTTATGCTTCCGCACCTTCAAGAATAACCCGAATCCAAACTTTTCTACCAGATAAAGTCCAAGGAAGATAACTAAAATTATCCGCAGGCCTTCTGCATTTTTCCGCATTCCAAAGTTTATGACCCCGGCTGTTACAATGACCAGTCCGGTCACCAGCCACAGCACAACCCGCTTTTCCGGCATTTTTTCCTTTTCCACATCACCCATCTGTAATTTCTCATCCGCTTTCTAAAATATGACAACAGATTCGTAATCATCAGCAATAGCGAGGCAATCAGACTCACGATCAGGAATTCCAGCAGAATTGCTGTAATTCCATGACCGGTCAGAATATTTCCCTCTTTATTAAATGGAGCCAGCATCTGTGCCATCCCCACTCCCGAGAACACAAGTGTCGCCGGAAGCAGATTCATACTTATGTAAATAATAAAATCTCTTTTTGAACTTTTAAAGTTCTTCCACAATGCCGTATAGAATCCTTTCGGGTACTTCCCGGAGAATTCCAGATGTTTTTTCTTCTCCTCTTTATATGTCTGCTCTCTGGCTTTGACCTCTTCCTGCATCTTTTTTTCTTCCTGCCAGGAATCGATCAGCTTTACACCGATCACATTTATTACCAGAAGCAC
>ERZ808240.1901-NODE-1901-length-24385-cov-47.310604_pt1 | contig 24385 bp, 23 predicted proteins | sample MGYA00521084_ERZ808240 | MGnify/ENA primary metagenome ERZ808240 (study PRJEB31516, sample SAMN03275571) | gut metagenome | biome: mammalia-associated habitat; material: feces | host: Papio cynocephalus | place: Kenya | collected 2012-08-06 ... | reverse complement strand
AAAGACGGCGACGTCAAAGCCGAGCGTTACTAATTGCCCGAACACTTTCTTGGAATCAGTTCATAGTTTCAACTGTAGATATAACGGGAACTAGCAAAAGAGTTCTTACGAAATCAGTTTGCTTGTGTGCAAATACGTCATACCCCATTATCAGGTGGTTATTGCGGTGAGGTCCCACCTCTTCCCATTCCGAACAGAGAAGTTAAGCTCACTTGCGCCGATGGTACTGCAATGCAATGCGGGAGAGTAGGTAGCCGCCTCCTTTCAATCGAGCCTCGATTACGAATGTAGTCGGGGCTTTTTTTGTTTTTTCTTTAGATTTAAGAATCGCTATGCTCAGAAAGTTTAAGCTAAAGATAATGTATATTGCTCAGAGAATACTTCGAATCCCTAGAACCCGTGGGTTTGGAGTACAATCGCCTACGGCTTATTCTATTCTTCGTAGTGTTATTAATGAACAAGGCTTCTTGAAGAATAATAATTTTGTTGATGCTAACTCTTGTTCATATCCTTTTGAGGCATCTAGACGCGAGCGCTTGATCTTCCGTATTCGATATCGTTTTCATGATTTGGTTCAATGCTCAGCCATAAGTTTACAGTCCATAGAGAATTATGATTCCTTCTTCACTAATTTATCTGTCGGTTCAGTACTCGTGTTACTCGACATCCATGAAGGTGCAGGTGCAAGGAAAGTTTGGCGTAGAATCTTGGAAGATAAACGTGCGGTATTGTCATATGATTTGCTCAATTGTGGTGTCGTTTTTTTTGATAAGACTAAAATAAAGCAAAATTTTAAAGTTAATTATTGATTAGCATGTAATTTTGTTGCCTAAATATTTGGAATTTAAAATAAAAGTATTACTTTTGCACGCAAAATAATAGAAACGTTAAATTATAGAGCTATGTATTGGACACTTGAATTAGCTTCAAAGCTAGAAGATGCACCATGGCCTGCAACAAAAGAAGAGTTGATAGACTATGCAACTCGCTCGGGTGCGCCTCTGGAGGTTCTGGAGAATTTGCAGGAGATTGAAGATGAAGGCGATGTTTATGAAAGCATCGAGGACATTTGGCCTGATTATCCTTCTAAGGATGATTTCTTATGGAATGACGACGAATATTAAAGTCGATGATAGGGCTGCTCTCTTCATGGGGCAGCCTTTTTCATACATAGTTTATAAATGACTGTTTTTCCAAAATTCCTTTCTTGTGACAACAAAGCGATTTTTTATCATGTTCTTTCTGCTCTTTGTGCCTTTTGCAATGAGGGCGCAATATGACGCTTCCTTCAGTCATTATTTTGACATGGAAGCTTCGTTCAATTCTGCGGCAGTAGGAAAGCAACCGAAACTGAATGTGACGGCTGCCTATGCCTTGGATATGGCAGGATTCGAACACAATCCTCGTACCTTATATCTTGGGGCCGACTTGCCGTTCAATATCATCAACAGCCGACATGGAGCAGGCGCGCAATTGATGAACGACCAAATAGGTTTGTTTACTCATCAGCGTCTGTCTCTCCAATATGCTTATAAGTTTTCTCTATTGAAAGGTGTCTTTAGCTTAGGAGCTCAAGGTGGGTTCATCAGCGAGAGCTTTGATGGTAGCAAGGTCGATGCCGGGGAATCCGGTGATCCAGCTTTGCCTACATCCGATGTAAATGGCTCGACACTAGATTTGGGAATAGGCGTCTATTATCTAAGCCATGATTGGTATGTTGGCCTATCTGCTCAACATCTTAACGCACCTACGATAGAATTGGGTGAAAACAATGAACTTAAAATCGATGCCGTTTATTATTTTACAGGTGGATACAATATTCGGCTTAGAAATCCGTTCTTTACAATAAAGCCATCAGTGCTTGTAAAGTGCGATGGCTCCACTTGGAGAGGTGACTTGACTGGGCGTCTCGTTTATCAATACAATCGCAGGATGTTGTACGGAGGAGTGAGCTATAGTCCCGACCACTCTTTTACGTTTTTGCTTGGAGGTAGCTTCCATGGCTTGGCCATCGGATATAGTTACGAAGTGTATACTTCCAAGTTGAGTTCAGGAAATGGTAGTCATGAGCTTTTTGTGGGGTACCAGACTGGCTTGAATTTTTCTAAAAAAGGAAAGAGCCGTCATCAGAGTGTTAGAATATTGTAAAGAATACATTGTATATAAACCTATGAATATGAAAAAAGGATTATTACTTCTGTGTGCATTTGCCTTGTCGCTCTCTTTGAGCGGATGCTTTGGTGCCAAACAAGCTTCTGTTGCAGGCAGAGGTGGAGAAGTAGTAGGTGTTGCGGGCAAAGGCTTTGTTGAACCAGCCCCTTATGGAATGGTCAAGATAAATCGTGGATTCTTGAAAATGGGCTTGGAAACGCAAGATTCGTTGTGGGGGATGAATATGCCTCGTAAGGATGTTTCCGTAGATGGCTTTTGGATGGATGAGACTGAGATTACCAACTCGGAATATAAGCAATTTGTCGCTTATGTCAGGGACTCTATCCTTCGTACCCGATTGGCAGACCCAGCCTTCGGAGGTGATGAAACTTATATGATAACCGAAGATAAAAATGGTGATCCTGTAACTCCTCATGTGAACTGGAAAAAGCCTTTGCCAAAGAAGCCTAATGAAGATGAGCAGAGGGCTTATGAGAGCCTCTACCAAACGAATCCAGTAACAGGTGAGAAACTCATCGATTGGCGGCAACTCAATTATAAGTATGAAATCTATGATTATGCTGCTGCTGCGCTTCGTCGCAATAGGCTGAATCCCGAAGAGCGTAATCTCAATACCGATTTCAAGGTAGACCCTAATCAAGTGGTAATGATTTCCAAGGATACTGCCTATATTGATGATGACGGGAAAGTCGTACAGCAAACGATAAACCGCCCATTGAGCGGTCCTTGGGACTTCTTGAATACCTATATCGTTAACATCTATCCAGACACGACATGCTGGGTAAATGATTTCAGAAATGCAGACAATGAAACCTATCTGAGGAGTTATTTCAGCAATCCTGCTTACAACGACTATCCTGTGGTAGGTGTAACATGGGAGCAGGCCAATGCTTTCTGTGCTTGGCGCACAGAATATTTGTTGAAAGGATTAGGCCCCGAGGCCAGGTTTGTGCAACGTTATCGTTTGCCAACTGAAGCCGAATGGGAGTTTGCTGCACGTGGTAAAAATCAGAATGAATTCCCTTGGGATAATAAGGATGTGAAAAATGGAGTCGGATGCTATTATGCCAATTTTAAGCCAGAACGAGGTAATTATACCAAGGATGGCAACTTGATTACAAGTAAAGTTGGTATTTATTCACCTAACTCAAATGGACTGTATGACATGGCTGGAAATGTTGCAGAATGGACAAGTACGGTCTATACGGAAGCTGGTGTAGATGCAATGAGTGACCTCAACCCGACTCTTCAATACAATGCAGCTAAAGAAGACCCATACCGGCTCAAAAGAAAAAGTGTGAGGGGCGGCTCATGGAAAGACCCAGAATCAATGGTGCGCTCGGCTTGGAGAGCTTGGGAATATCAGAATCAACCTCGCTCATATATCGGATTTCGCTGTGTGCGTAGTTTGGCTACCACGTCTAGCGCAAAGCAGAAACCTTTTAAGAATAGGAGATAAGCAAGATGGCTCAATATAGCAAAATTAATATCATTTATCGTTTGCAAAAGTGGATGGACAGTGTCCCAGGGCAAACGTTTCTCAACTATGCCTATAGTTGGGGCGCCAGTATCGTTATCGCTGGTACTCTCTTCAAGTTGACCCACTTGCCTGGTGCCAATTTGATGCTCTTTTTAGGTCTGGGTACAGAAATCTTAGTTTTCTTCCTTTCTGCTTTTGATCGCCCCTTTGATAAAACTGCGGATGGAAGAGATTTGCCAACTCATGTCACGGAGGCTTACCTGGAAGGAGAAGAAGCTACAATGAGTGACGCTCCACTTGTGAAGCAAGCTGTAAAAGCACCTTCTGTTACAACTCCAGAAATTCCGGCTGTAAATCCAGAAATGGGACAAGTGCAAGACAAGTTTGTGAAGGAGATGGAAAACTTGAACCGTACATTGGCAGGTATCAGTAAGGTATACGAATTGCAGCTGAAAAGCGCTAGCCAACAAATGGGCACTGTTGATCAGGTGAATGAACAGACCAGGATAATGGCTCAGCAGATAGAGCAATTGAATAAAATTTATACACGTATGATTGAGGCAATGACCGTGAACATGCGCACAGCTTCTCCAAACGTTAAAACCGAGATATAATGGCTATCAAGAAAAGACCAATTTCACCACGCCAAAAGATGATAAATTTGATGTATGTCGTCTTGATGGCAATGTTGGCACTCAATACTCCTTCTGATGAGGATTTGGGTGTCAAGGGGAAATCTGTGGTGGAAAAGTTGAAACGTAGTTTATCTGACGATGGCTCAACGAAGAATGCAAGCTCGAAAGATAAAGATGGAGGGTTGTTGAAATTGGATGTGAATGAACTGGGTGCCTATGTCATTCCTGAGAAAACTACTCTTTATGCAGGTGAGCGTTTCAATTCTCAAGTTGTGATGGCAACAGTAGATAGCACTCAACGACCAGAAATCTATGTTGGGGGAAGTAAACTTCGCTCGGAAAATGGAAGGTACAGCTTTGTGGCAAGTGGTGTTGGCGAGCATCAGTTTGGTGGTTATATTTTATTCAAAGATAAGAATGGAGAAATCATGCGCCGTAATTTCTCGCAGAAATATACAGTGCTCCCAGTTCCTAATTCAGCCACTGTGGCAGCAGACATGATGAATGTGCTTTATGCGGGTTATCCAAACCCGATAAGCATTAGTGTTCCTGGCGTTCCGGCCAATGCCGTTTCCGCAACCATGACAGGTGGTTCATTCTTATCCAAAGGCAATGGACATTTTATAGCAACACCTTCCGCTGTAGGGAAGGATGTAACTATACAGGTGACTGCTCGTGACAAGGGCAAAGTGAGGAATATACCACCATTTGTATTTCACGTAAGAAAACTGCCTGATCCTACAGCTTACATTGCAATGGGTACGGAGCGTTTCCGTGGAGGAGGCTTGCCTAAGGGCTCTTTGATGGGGGCGGCAGGTATACATGCAGCCATTGACGATGGATTGTTGGACATACCTTTTAAAGTGTTAGGTTTTGAAACAGTCTTCTTTGACAACATGGGCAATGCCATCCCGTTGGCTTCTGCGGGTTCTAGTTTCTCAGAGCGACAGCGTGAGGAATTCAGGAAGTTGCCTCGTAATCGAAGGTTCTATATATCGCATATTAGGGCAGTAGGACCTGACGGCATCATTCGCAACTTGCCAACAGCTATGGAGGTGATTGTGAAATAGGGAGTAGGTAGAATATTAATAATATAATCTCAAAGTTTTAGATAATGAGACAGATATTTATTTTATGCATGTTTTTGGGACTGACATTAGGTGTTACGGCTCAGCCAGAGGCTCGTAGAAAGCAAATGCAGCAACAAACTCAAAAATCTAATGCTGACAATGTGACCTTGCGTGCCCAACTCTTTTTCCCTACATCTCAACCGATGGATGAGGATGTAGTGTGGAGAAGGGACATTTATCGTGAACTCGATCTAAATGATGCCGCCAATGCTGGGTTGTATTATCCAGTAGAGCCGATTAATGGACAACTGAATCTTTTTACTCGTATTTTTAGATTGATGATGACTGGAAAACTTGCTGTATATCAATATCGTATGGATGGAAACGAAAGTTTTGCGGCTGCTGACCGAGTGGCACCTAAGTCTTTCCTGGACAACTATCATATCTACTATGAGAAGCAAGATAACGGTAAGATCAAACTAGATAATAGTGATATTCCTTCCAGTGAGGTGAAAGCTTATTATATCAAGGAGACATCCTATTTCGACCAGCGTACAGCAACCTTCCATACGAAGGTCCTTGCGCTTTGTCCTATTATGACTCGCGACGATGACTTTGGTGATGGTGGAACAAAATATCCGCTTTTCTGGGTGCGTTATGATGATTTGGCTCCTTATCTCTCTAAGCATATAGTAAGGACAAGCAATCTGAACAATGCTGCCGTGATGAGCGCCAATGACTATTTTGCCACAAATCAGTATCATGGCAAAATCTACAAGACTGATAATATGCTAGGTAAAACTTTGTCGCAGTATTGTGTTACTGATTCTGCTATGGCTAAGGAACAAAAGCGCATAGAGTCGGAACTTGTAGACTTCGAAAAACAACTTTGGGGAAATCAGGCTCGTAAAGATTCTCTTGACAGCATAGCGAAGGCTGGCGTTGCTGAGAAAAAAATAGTTGGAAGAAGAAATCGTCGTAGCTTGACTGCTGCTATCCGAACCGAGAAAACGACGCAAGTAAAGAATCGTAGAGCACAAAGGGGTAGTTCTTCATCAGGCTCCTCGGCCAGAGTTACCGTGAGACGGGAACGCCATTAAACTATTGTTTAACTATTTATAAAATAATATTGTAATTGTATATGAAAAAGATTATTTCATTTGTATTTATCGTAGCGGCAATGATGTTTGCTACAAGTGCCAATGCCCAGATTAAGTTTGGTTTGAAGGGCGGCTTGGACGTGACCAACATGTCGTTGAGTAGCGATGTCTTTGATGCTTCTAATAAGACGGGTTTCTTCATTGGTCCAATGGTGAAGGTGACTGTACCTATAGTAGGCTTGAGCTTTGATGCTGCAGCTTTGTACGATCAGAGAGAGGCTAAGGTAAATTTCGTAGATGAAGACGAGACATTCGGCAATAGCATCAAGCAGAAGTCTATCATCGTTCCTGTGAATGTGCGTTATGGATTTGGTTTGAGCAGCTTAGCCAATGCCTTTATCTTTGCAGGTCCACAGTGGAACTATAACGTGGGCGATAAGAATTTCTACTGGAAGGAAGAAGATAGCTCAAACATTGGCAAGTACTCCTTGAAAAAGTCTGCCGTTTCCGCCAACGTCGGTGTGGGTGTCACTTTGTTGAGCCATTTGCAGATTTCTGCCAATTATAACTTCGCTTTGAGCAAGTCTGCGGAAATCTATGATTCTGAAACAGGCCAGTATTTCGGAAAGAGCAAGAACAACTCTTGGCAGATAGCTTTGGGTTACTGGTTCTAATTCTCCATCTAACATATTAAAATATATAAAAGCAGGCATCCTTTGTTGGTCGTCTGCTTTTTTATTGTTACCTTTGCAACTAAGATGACGTATGTAGATGTGATATTGCCTCTTCCGCTCGACGGAACTTTTACTTATTCTGTCCCTGATGGGATGGAAGAAATAGTCGTGCCAGGTAAACGTGTCTTGGTGCCCCTTGGTAAGAGTAAAAAGTATATCGCAATGATAGTAAGAACGCATGACGAGAAACCTTCCTTCGAGTGCAAAGCTATAGAGGCGGTGCTTGATGAGCAACCTTCTCTCTTGCCGCAACAATATAAGCTATGGCAGTGGATTAGCAGCTATTACATGTCGTCGCTTGGCGATGTCTATAATGCGGCAATGCCAGCTGGCATGAAATCTACCGAGAAATTTAAACCCAAGATGGAACTCTATGTGGAGTTGTCCAACAACTATCGTAACGAACAAGCCTTGCATGTGGCACTCACGATGGTGCAAAGGGCTCTGAAGCAATCGAAAGCACTCTCTACCTTCCTCTCTCTCTCCCATTGGGATAGTTTGGAAGGAGACACGCCACGTGAGGGAATCAGGCGAGTGACCAAGGAAGAGCTCATGAACGAGAGTCACACCACGGCAGCTGTGGTCAAGGCTTTGACAGACCGCGGTATTCTCTTCACTTATGAATTGGAGGTGGGGAGGCTCAATACTGATGGAGAAGCACACTTTGAGATGATAAAGCCGCTCTCCGTTCCTCAGGAAGATGCCTATAACCAGATATTGATGCAGATGATGAAGAAAAACGTTGTGCTTCTTCATGGCGTGACTTCGAGTGGAAAAACCGAAATTTACATCCATCTCATACGAAAGGCTATCGAGGAACATAAACAGGTGCTTTATCTCTTGCCTGAAATAGCCCTCACCGTGCAAATCATGGAACGCCTCCATAAAGTGTTTGGTGACCGACTGGGCATCTATCACTCCAAATATAGCGATGCCGAGCGTGTGGAGATATGGCAAAAGCAACTTTCGTCTCATCCTTATGATGTAATCTTGGGAGCAAGAAGTGCTGTGTTCTTGCCTTTTCAAAAACTAGGTCTTGTCATTATCGACGAAGAACATGAAACGTCATTTAAGCAACAAGACCCAGCTCCACGCTATCATGCTCGTAGTGCTGCCATTGTGCTAGCAAATATGTATGGAGCTAAGACCTTGCTTGGAACTGCTACGCCTTGCATGGAGAGCTATTATAATGCACGACAAGGTAAATATGGGCTGGTAGAGCTGAAGACAAGATTCAAAGATATTCAGTTGCCAGAGATACAAGTGGTGGATGTGAAGGATTTGCGTCATCGCAAAATGATGACAGGACCTTTTTCTCCACAGTTGCTGGCCGCAGTAAGAGAGGCTTTGAAGAATGGAGAACAAGTTATTCTTTTCCAAAATCGACGAGGATTTGCCCCAATGATAGAGTGCAAGGTCTGCGGATGGGTGCCGAAATGCAAGAATTGTGACGTTTCGCTCACGTTGCATAAGAGTATCAACTTGCTTACATGCCATTATTGTGGCTATACTTATCCTGTACCTACTGAATGCCCAAACTGTGGTAGTACAGAATTGATGGGGCGTGGCTATGGTACGGAGAAGATTGAAGATCAGATTGCTGAGATATTCCCTGAGGCTCGCATCTCCCGAATGGATCTTGATACTACGCGCACTCGTAATGCCTATGAACGATTGATTTCTGATTTTTCTACTGGCAAGACCAATCTCCTGATAGGAACACAGATGATAAGCAAAGGGCTGGATTTCGATAAGGTGCGAGTGGTGGGTATCTTGAATGCCGATTCTATGCTCAACTATCCAGACTTTCGGGCATACGAGCATGCCTTTATGATGATGTCGCAGGTGAGTGGACGAGCGGGAAGAAAAGGAAAAAGAGGACTCGTTTTCCTTCAGACAAAAAATCCCACTTTGCCTATCATCGGACAAGTGGTGAACAACGACTATGAATCTCTTTATAAAGAACTGTTGGAAGAGCGGAGGACTTTCCATTATCCACCTTTCTTTCATCTCATAACAGTATATCTGAAGCATAAGTACGACAAAATATGTCAACAGGCGAGCTTAGAACTTAGCAGAACGCTCCGTGGGTGGTTTGGCGAGCGTGTGCTAGGTCCTGACAAACCTGCCGTGGCAAGGGTGAAGACGATGAACATCCGCAAGATAGTCATCAAGTTGGAGAATGGCATCGACCAAAGGCGAGTACGAGAGTATCTTAAGTTTGCCCAACAACAGATGGTGAAAGACCCGAGATTTGGAGCTTTACAGATTTACTATGATGTAGATCCATTATAGAATAAAAGGCTATCCCCTTTCGTGAAGATTGGGATAGCCTTTTGGGTTATTTGTAGTCATGTCTTTTTTAGAAGTTGATGTCGAGACCTACTGCAAACACATTGTTGTTACGTGTATAGTCTGAGCTATATACGATGTCGTTTGTGCCGAGGCTTACGTTCTGTTCCGTCTTCTTGTGAGAATAGAAGGTGTGGAAGTAAGCCACGTTGAGATCCATCTTCTTGTTGAGGTGATATACACCACCTACAGCCACTGAGTTGGAACTTGTCACGAACGATTTGTCGTCCATGTATCGCTTGCTGTCCTCTGTGTCCTTCTCTTCCTTTGGCAAGCCATAGTTGGTGCTCTGCCAACCAGTACTGAGGGTAATCTTCTTGTTGACGTCTACCTCTACACCGGCATTATATTCCAAGGTACCATGGTCGAGTTTCTTGTTGCGTTTTTTGTAAGAAGTGGCATTCAAATCATCAAACCAGTGGAAACCTACGTTGATGCGAACGGCATCCACAGGGCGAAAGCCAGCACCGAGTGTCAAGTAAGCAGGGATGTCGCCTGCAATCTTCTTGCCATCCTCGTATTCTCCGATGGCTTCTTCTAGCTTGGTGTCAAACTGGGTCTTCAAGCCTTGCATCGTGGCAACAACGGTTTGGTTGCTCAATACCCCCTGGGTAATTTCGCCAGCCTTGACCTGTGCTTGTTCCTGTGACAAACCTGCCTGTGTGAACTGACCAGTTAAAGTGCTAATCATTGACTTGGAGAGGTTGTCCGCAAGACCGCCGATACTAGGTGCAAGGTTTACTGACTTGTTCTTCAGGCGCATACGGGTCTTGAACTCATACTTTGCAGAGAAATTCCAACGACCAGTCTTGAAGTCCACACCAATGATAGGGGTGAAACCGAGTCCCTGCTGGTCGCAACTCAGTTCGATGTTGCCAGCTTCTGGCTTGGTTGGGTCGAGTACCTGGTAGAGTGGCATGCTGCCCACCTTGATGTTCTCTACATATCCATAATAGTTGCAAGATGCATATACGGTTCTGATTCCAGCGAAGGCGCTGAAATTGTTGCTCACCTTGTAAGCGGCACCGATAGACAAACCATAGTAGTACTGACGACCGTGCATATAGCTATCGTAGCTATACTTGCCATCCTTGCCAAATGCCTTTTCGGAGCTAAACATTTCCAAGTTTGGTTGACCGATGGCATTGCCGAGCGTTCCATCCACAGTCCTTGCCAATCCGCAAGCGGCAATCGCTGTCTCGGCAACAATCTTTTCGAACGAACCAAGACCATCGTCGAAGGTACACTTGCCACCACCACCGGTGAGGGCGAAGTTAGCCTGGAACGACCACTTGCCTTTGTTGTAAGCATATTGGAGAGAAGGGATGACAGGCGCGAAAGCCTTACCCTTGATATAACGTGGAGTGGTAGAATTGTTTACGTTGTTGGTAAACAAAGCATACCCGTTCTCGATGCTTCGAGTTTGATAAGCCAACTGCCAGTTGAGCGACAAGTGGTGACCATCGCCCATGAATACAACACCGGCAGGGTTGTAATATACACCGTCGATACCAATAGAAGCCTCACGGCTCATCATTCTGTTGAATGCTACGTTCTGATTTGTGTTAGTGAGCAACCCACCTGCAAAAGATGGGGTTGCACATGCCATCGCAATGGCGAAACTAACGAGTTTCTGATTCTTCATTTTAATAATTTTAAATAAAAACGTCCGCAAAGGTAATTATAATGTTCTATTTCTCTATGGATGTGCCGCCTCATTTAAAATATATTAACCAAAAAAGCCCAATTCGTTGCACATATTACTGAAAATGTGCAGCAAATTGGACTATATTTTATGCTTTTTCCACATTGAGATGTGGATAAGAAATTCTTGTATGATAGATGGCCTTCAAGCGCTCAATGAGCACTTGCTTGGCAAGGGCGATGTCTCGGAAAGTGATAGGACATTCCTTGAAGAAACCTTCTGCCACTTGACCGTCGATAAGTTTGTTCACCAAGGTACTGATACTTTCTTCGGTATATTCTTTGAGCGAACGAGATGCAGCTTCTACTGTATCCGCCATCATCAAGATTGCTTGCTCTCGTGTGAATGGGTTTGGCCCAGGATACTGGAACTGCGATTTGTCTACAATTTCCGTAGGGTGTGCATTACAATAGTTCACATAAAAGTATTTGGTGATACCTGTACCATGATGGGTTGTGATAAAATCCTTGATGATGCCTGGTAAACTTACTTTCTCTGCAAGTTTTAGACCTTCGGAAACATGGCTGATGATAATCTGGGCACTTTCCAGGTCGCTCAATTGGTCGTGGGGATTCACTCCGGCTTGATTCTCTGTGAAAAACACAGGATTGGTCATCTTGCCAATGTCGTGGTAAAGGGCTCCTGTACGTACCAAGAGGCTGTTTGCTCCGATGCGGTTGGCTATCTCTGCAGCCAAGTTTCCTACAGTAATGGAATGCTGGAACGTACCAGGGGCAATCTCGCTTAAATTACGCAACAATCCCTTGTTGGTGTTGGATAGTTCAAATAGTGTTACATTGCTGGTGAATCCAAACATCTTTTCGATGATGTACATCAATGGATATGATAGGAGAAGGAATATTCCATTTGCAGTGAAGTAGGTGTACATGCTCGGGTCAATGTTGAACACTTGGTTGTCTTGCATCAACTGAAGGGCTAGATATACAACACCGCTTGCTATGGTAACAAGTAGGGCGGTGATGAATATTTGTGATCGTTTGCTCAACTCACGCAAGCTATAAATGGCAACCAGTCCTGATGCTAGCTGTACAATGATGAATTCATATTGATATTTTACGGCAGCAGCACAGATGAGCACCATCGTGACATGAGTGATGAATGCGGTGCGTGAGTCCATAAACACTCTCACGAAGATAGGTGCCATTGCGAACGGGATGATGTAGACGCTAAAGAAATTGTGCTTCATCATCAACGATACAAAGATTGGAAACAGCGTAATCATCGCATAGAGCATAGTGATGCTGCGAGGCTTGTCGAAGTAGTCCTTGCGGAAGAGTGATAGGTAGCTGGTAAACATCATCACCAGAATGAATACAAAGAGTACTTGACCGATGATAGTAGTGGTAATTTCATCTTCGGTGGAACTGCGTCGCTTCATTTCTTTATCGAAAGAGTTGAGCACTCTGTAGGTGTAGTCATTGATTACATCTCCACGGTCGATGATCTTTTGTCCACTCATCACCATTCCACTGGCCAGTGGAATGCTGCTCAAGAGGTCAGCCTTTTCGGTCTCGCTTCTTTCCTTATCATATATAAGGTTGGCTTCGATGTAGTCGTTGAGGTTGCAGCGAGATAGAACTTGACGTTGGGCGGCAATCTTTTCGTCAAAGAAAATTCGCTCATAAGCGGCAATAGTGGAATAGAATGTACCGATAGGTACACTCTTGGCATTTTTCCCACTGATGACTCGTATCATGCTTGTGGAGTCTTTGTAGATGCGATTGTATTCAGTGGTGTTTATGATGCCAGTTTGGTAGAGCTTTTGTAGCTGATGAGCAATGAGTCCAACGTATTCTTTAGGAAGCCCAGGTATTCCTTGGCTATAGTCTTGAAGGAAACGGCTTACCTGCTCGTCGCCGATGCTGGCATTGACAGTGTAGTAGGGTTGGAACTGCTTCATCAGCGAGTCTTGCTCATGCTTGATAGCCTCGTCGGTCTTGTAGATAGGAAAGTCGAACTTGGCGATGACCGAACCATACATCCATGGTTTGCCTACATCGTATCGGAACTGTCTTCCCTCGTTGCGAGGAAGAAACCAAACGATGATTGCGACGGTGATGAAAACCAAAACCGTCTTTGTGGCAAAATTACGCCAATAGTTGTCTTCTGGGTTGTTGAATATGCTCATTTTTCCGCTTTTTTCTTACTTATTTAGTTTTCCTGTGCGAAAATACGAAAAAAAACTATTATAATCGCAAAAAAAGATGTAAATTTGCAGAAAATTTTAAAAATAGCTATATTTTAAGACATGGCAGACAGAAAAGTAAGAGTGCGTTTCGCCCCAAGTCCAACGGGTGCGTTGCACATTGGTGGTGTTCGCACCGCCCTTTATAATTATTTGTTTGCTCGCCAGCATGGAGGCGAGCTCGTGTTCCGTATCGAGGATACAGACTCTCATCGTTTCGTACCTGGAGCCGAGGAGTACATCTTGGAATCTTTCAAGTGGCTCGGCATCAAGTTTGACGAGGGCGTGAGCTTCGGTGGCGAGCATGGTCCTTATCGTCAGAGCGAGCGCAGAGACATCTATAAGAAATATGTACAGCAGCTCCTCGACAATGGCAAGGCTTACATCGCTTTCGATACTCCTGAGGAGTTGGAGGCAAAGCGTGCCGAAATCCAGAACTTCCAGTATGATGCACATACTCGCATGCAGATGCGCAACTCGCTCACTCTCTCCAAGGAGGAGGTTGACCAGCTCATCGCCGACGGCAAGCAGTATACCGTGCGCTTCAAGATTGAGCCAGGACAGGAAATCCACGTCAACGATATGATTCGTGGCGACGTGAAGGTGATGAGCGACATCTTGGACGACAAGGTGCTCTACAAGAGCGCCGACGAGCTTCCTACCTATCACTTGGCCAACATCGTGGACGACCACTTGATGGAAATCTCCCATGTGATTCGTGGTGAGGAGTGGTTGCCAAGTGCTCCATTGCACGTACTTCTCTATCAGGCATTCGGTTGGGAGGACACCATGCCTCGCTTTGCTCACCTTCCTTTATTGCTCAAGCCAGAGGGCAAGGGCAAGCTCTCCAAGCGTGATGGCGACCGTCTCGGTTTCCCAGTGTTCCCATTGGAGTGGCACGACCCTAAGACCGGCGAGGTAAGCTCGGGCTATCGTGAGAGTGGTTACTTCCCAGAGGCTGTAGTCAATTTCTTGGCGCTCCTCGGTTGGAACCCAGGTACTGAGCAGGAAATCTTCTCGCTCGATGAGTTGGTGAAGGCATTCGACATCTCTCGTTGCTCCAAGGCTGGCGCCAAGTTCGACTTCAAGAAGGGCATTTGGTTCAACCACGAGTATATCCTCAAAAAGAGCGACGACGAGATTGCCAATCTCTTTGCGCCTATCGTTGCCAACAACGGCGTGGAGGAGAGCTTCGACCGCGTGAAGCAAGTGGTACACATGATGAAGGACCGCGTGAACTTCGTCTATGAGTTGTGGCCATTGTGCTCATTCTTCTTCATCCCACCTACGGAGTATGATGCGAAGACCGTGAAGAAGCGTTGGAAGGAATATTCTGCACAGCAGATGACCGAACTCGCCGAGGTATTGGAAGGCATCGACGACTTCTCTATCGAGGGTCAGGAGCCTATCGTGATGAAGTGGGTGGAGGACAAGGGCTATAAGCTCGGCGACGTGATGAACGCCTTCCGCTTGACGCTCGTAGGCGAGGGCAAGGGCCCTGGCATGTTCGACATCTCTGCCTTCCTCGGCAAGGAGGAGACCTTGAAGCGTCTTCGCAAAGCGATAGAGATCTTGGGATAAAACTCCTTTGCTACAAAGGCATTCGGATAAAATCCTTTTGCTTCACGGCATTCGGATAAAATCCCTTTCTTTTAAGATATCTTTGTATCCCTCGGAAGCATCCCTTCCGGGGGTGCAAACTATATAAGTAAGCAACTTAATCAATCAAACTGATGATTTACAATATCGTCATCTATTTTGTTTTGTTTGGCATTGCCATTGCGAGTCTTTTCAATGAGAAGGTGCGCAAGATGTGGCGTGGCGAGCGTGAGGCTTTCAAGATACTGAAGCAGAAGGTGGATCCTGATGCCAGGTATGTATGGTTTCATGCGGCGTCGCTCGGCGAGTTTGAGCAGGGCAGACCTTTGATGGAGCGCATCCGCAAGGAGCATCCTCAGTATAAGATTTTGCTCACCTTCTATTCTCCTTCGGGGTATGAGGTGCGCAAGAACTACGAGGGAGCCGACATCATCTGCTACATGCCTGTGGATACTCGCTTGAACGCCATCCGATTCCTTCGCTTGGTGCGCCCTGTGATGGCTTTCTTCATCAAGTATGAGTTCTGGAGCAATTTCCTGCACATCTTGAAGCATCGTGGGGTGCCTACTTACAGCGTGAGCAGTATCTTCCGCCCAGACCAGGTGTTCTTCAAGTGGTATGGTAAGAGCTATGCTAATGTGCTGAGATGCTTCACCCGCTTCTTCGTGCAGAACGAGGAGAGCAAGCGATTGCTCGAAAGCATCGGTATCACGGATGTCGATGTGGTGGGAGACACTCGCTTCGATCGTGTGCTCCAAATCAAGGAGGCTGCCAAGCAGTTGCCTATCTGCGAGGCGTTCCGGGGTAGTTACAAGGTCTTTGTGGCAGGAAGCTCATGGCCTCCAGACGAGGAAATCTTCATCCGATTCTTCAATGAGCACAAGGACTGGCGCTTGCTGATAGCGCCGCACGTCATCGCCGAGGAACACTTGAAACTCATTCTCTCTTTGAACAAGGACAAGAAGGTGGTGCGCTATACGCAGACTACTTCCGAGGAGGCTGCGGAGGCTGATGTCTTGATTATCGACTGCTTCGGTTTGCTGAGCAGCATGTATAACTATGGTGATGTTGCCTACGTGGGTGGCGGCTTTGGTGTAGGCATCCACAATACTTTGGAGGCGGCGGTATGGAACATGCCTGTCATCTTCGGTCCTAACAATAAGAAGTTTCAGGAGGCTCAGGGCTTGTTGAAGTCGGGGGGTGGATTCGAGATTCACAACTTCGAGGAGTTCGAGGGCTTGATGAACTCGATGATGAACGATGAGGCTTTCCTGAAGTCTTCGGGCGAAAAAGCCGGGGCATTCGTGGCAAGTCTTTCGGGCGCAACCGATAAGGTTCTTTCTAAGGTCAGGTTTTAGCCACTCGGCTTATCGAATTATGTAGAATAGAAAAATAAAAAAGGATAGCCTCAACCAGAAGCTATCCTTTTTTGTCTTTCCTTAGCTAAATTTTGTAGCTTACTTGATGATGCGATAATAATCCTCCTTGCGAGGCTTCACTGTGTGAGGATGAGCGGAAGCATAGCCCAATGACAAGGCTCCCACGCCCATCAAACCCTTCGGCAAGTTCCATTCCTTCATCAATTTCTTACCTTCCTCAGAGGCAAACATGGCGTCCTCGCGGTTGATCCAACAAGTGGAGAGACCGATGGAGTGGGCGGCAAGCATCATGTTGCCGAGGATGAGGCTTCCGTCCTTCACGTTGTTTGGGTCGTCCTCACGTGCCAACACGATGACGATGGTAGGCGCACCATAGTAAGGGTCGCTCTCCACGCCCATCACCTCGGCGTTCATCTTGCGAAGCTTGGCGCAAGTCTCTGGGTTCTGCACGGCGATGATGTAAGGCTCCTGCGAGCCATGACCTGTAGCAGCCCATGTACCAGCCTCCAAAACGGTTTTCAACTCCTCGTCGGTAATTTGGTCTGTCTTGTATCGACGAATACTTCTTCTCTCCTTGATAGCTTTTAATACTTCATTTTCCATTGTTGTATATTTAAAAAAATTACATCGGACATCCGGTGTCCTCATCCTCTATGTATTGACTCAAGACACGTGCGATACGAATCAATCCCTGCATCAAAGTCTTGCGAGGACAAGCGATGTTGAGGCGCAGGAAGCCTTGCCCAGCCTTCTTGCCATACATCGTACCGCTGTTGACGAATACCTTGCCGTCTTCCATCAACTGCTCGTAAGCCTCGTCAGAAGACAACTCGAATGGCAAAATGTCGAGCCATACGAGGTAAGTGCCTTCGAGTCTGGTAACACGAACTTGTGGCAACTCTGCGTTGAAGAACTCCTTCACCGCCTGGTAGTTCTCGTAGAGGTATTGGTTGAGGGCATCAAGCCATTCCTCGCCCTCATTGTAAGCGGCTTGGAGGGCGATGACACCGAATGGATTCACATCGCACACCTCGTTGATGTTGATGGCACGGTCGATGCGGCGACGCAAAGCCTTGTCGGCGCATACGATGTTGGCTATCTGAAGACCGGCGATGTTGAAAGCCTTGGTAGGGGAGTTGAGTACCACGCAGTTGTCACGGCAAGCCTCGCTGATGCTGGCGAATGGGGTGTAGTGATAACCTGGCATGATGAGTTCGCAATGTATCTCGTCGGCGATGACCTTCACGTCGTGCTTCAGACAGATGTCGTTCATGCGCTCCAGCTCCTCCTTCTTCCATACACGTCCGGCAGGGTTGTGAGGGTTGCAGAGGATGAAGGCTGTCACCTTCTCATCGGCGCACTTACGCTCGAAATCCTCGAAATCTATCTCGTAGGTGGAGTTATCCACACGTCGAAGCTCGTTTTCCACCACCTCGCAACCATTATTGTGGATGCTGGAGAAGAAACAGTTATACACAGGAGTCTGCACCAAAACCTTCTCGCCCGGCATGGTGATGGCCTTCAAGGCGCAAGAGAGGGCGGGCACGACGCCCGATGTGTAGAGAATCCAGTCCTTCTCTATTTTCCATTGATGGCGACGATCGAACCAGTTGATTATCGACTCGTAGTAGGAGTCTGGCACGAGGGTATAGCCGAAGATGCCATGAGCCACACGCTTCTGTAGGGCTTCGATGATGCAAGGGGCTGTCTGGAAATCCATGTCAGCCACCCACATCGGGATAACGCCGTCTTCCTTCACCAAGTCCCATTTGTAGGAGTTGGTGCCACGGCGTTCTATGATTTCATCAAAATTGTACTTCATATATCCTTCTATCTTATCAATACAAATGTTTCTTTCTAAGTATTATATAAATGTTTTTGATACTAACAGAAAGTTCCGTTCCAAGTCTTGGAATGTACGTTCCGTGTCACGGAATGGCCGTTCCGTGTCTTGGAATGTGCATTCCGTGTCACGGAACGAAACTTTTTGTTTGGATTAAATATACATTCTATAGGGCTTAAATATATATTGTCATCATGCTAATTTATAATTTCGACTTGTCGATGATTTCGCAAGCCCCCTTGGGAGCCTTGGCGAACTCGGTGTAGGTAACGCTTCCCACTTCGTCTGCCTCGATGCGTCCGGAGATAGGGTTCTTGATGTTGGTGATGGAACCCTTGATGTGAGCATCGATGTTGGTGCAATCCTCAAAGGCACGGTCGCAAGCCTTGTCGAAGGTGCAATCTTCCAACACTACATTGTCCATGTAGCAGAGAGGTTGCTCACCGCTGATGTGACAACGCACGAACTTGATGTTCTTGCTGTGCCATGCAAGGTATTCGCCATTCAGTTCGGAGTCGTAAACCACTACGTTCTCGCACTCCCAAAAACTATCCTTGGTCGTAATCTTTGCGTTGCGTACTTCCACGTTCTTGCAGTACTGGAACACATACTTCGAGTCGCTCTCCAAACCATCCACATAGATGTTCTTGGAGAACATGAATGGGTAAGTGCCATCGTGCAACTTCACGTTCTTGATTTTCAGACCATCCACCTTCCAGAAAGTTTCGTCGGCATCGGTGATGTTGACGTTCTCCAGTTCGAGATTGTTCATCTCTCGGAAAAACTTTGGGCCGTCGATGACCGTGTCCTTCATCACCATGTTGTCGCTGTACCAGATGGCGGAGCGGCTTTCTGGAGCGAAGTAACAGTGTGTAATCAATGAGCCATCCACGTGCCACCATGGATACTTGCCATAGAATTTGGAGTTGTCGCACTCCAAGTTCTTGCAACACTTGATGCCCGACTCGCCATCGGTAATCGTAATATCTTCCAAACGTACGTCGTGAGCGCCGAAGAGCGGACGTTCACCACCGAAAGTCTTATTCTTAATCAGTTCCATTTCTTATACCTTGTTATATGTTATTGTTTTGTAGGAAAGAAAACTTTCCCAATTTCGTTTGCAAAGTTACAAAAATAATGCCAAAGTTCTACTATCTACTTTACAGAAAGATGTAACATTATTGCTTATGGGATGGTGACGATGACAGTTACAGTTGGAAAATCCGCCAGTTTTACCTTTATGGAAAAGTAAAGGCTGAATGATAAGAGAAATCTCTTTCATTCAGCCTTTGTTTATTTTGCCTTATCTCGTAATTTTTCTATTAGAGAAAATTACAAGTTTGGGTTCATTTCCTTCCACTCAGCTACTGGAGGAACGATGCCAAGCTCTACGATCTCGTCGCGCATCTTGCAAAGGTGCTCGTAAGACTTGTTCAAAGAAGCGATCTCCTCCTCAGTACCTGTAGGCTCTACGAAGTGAACGCCAGTCTTGTCGATAGTAGTAGGCATAGCCATCATTACGTTCTTGAAGCCGAGCTTGTCGTGGTTAACGTAGCAACCAGCTGGCAATGTGAACTTCTCGCCACCCATAGCAGCCTCGATCATCTTAACTGCGTTGTAAGCTGGGCTCTGGAATGAAGAACGACCACGGAGCTTGATGATGTTAGAACCACCCTGTACGGTGTGGTGCTTGATCTCTTCCCAACGCTCTGCAGAAAGACCCATTTCAGACAATGGCTTGCCGTCAACCTTAACCTGAGAAGCGAATACAGCCATCTGCTCGCCGTGACCACCGTAAGTGTGAGCGCCAGTAACCTTATCCTGCTGTACACCGAACTCGAGGGCCAAAGCCTGCTGCAAACGAGTAGAGTCGAGGGCAGCGAGTGATGTCAACTGGTTTGGCTTCAAACCTGAGTGAATCAAAGCTGTAAGAGCTGTAACGTCGGCTGGGTTGAAGATTACAACTACGTGCTCAACCTCTGGGCAGTACTTCTTGATATTGTCACCGAACTCTGCGGCGATCTTGCAGTTACCCTTGAGGAGGTCCTCGCGAGTCATACCCTCCTTGCGAGGAGCACCACCAGAAGAGATGATATATTTAGCGCCAGTGAAAGCTTCCTCTGGGTTAACTGTGTAAGTTACGTTAACGCCTGGGAATGCGCACTGCTGAATCTCATCGAATACACCATGAACGCCTGGCTCATAGATATCGTAAAGACAAATGTTTGGAGTAAGGCCGAGCATCAAAGCGCTCTGAACCATGTTAGAACCAATCATACCGCCGGCACCGACGATCAAAAGCTTGTCATTAGTTAAAAATTTCATAACTACAATTGTTTATTAAAATGTTTATAATCTTTTTCTCTACCGTAGCATAATGAAGTTGCTTGTAAAACACCTTCTTTTTGCTTTCCGACCGCAAAATTAATAAAAAGTAATGTAAATCGTGCATTTATTTCCGCTTAAATTTGTTGTTAATTCTTAAAATTACTATCTTTGTAATCTCTAATTAGCAAAATGCTATAAATATAAATAGGTAAACATAAAATATAAGACAATGAAGAATATTATCAACCAACGATTGGAAAGCTTGAGGGAAGTGATGAGACGTGAGCATCTTAGTGCTTTCATATTCCCTAGTACTGATGCACATCAAAGTGAGTATGTGGCTGCCCATTGGCAGGGAAGAGCTTGGATTTCTGGCTTTAATGGCTCTGCCGGTACTGCGGTTGTTACTTTGCACTCTGCGGCGTTATGGACTGATTCTCGATATTTCCTGGCGGCAGAAGAGCAGCTCCAGGGTACAGAGTATCAGCTTATGAAGCTAAAGGTGGAAGGTACCCCTACTATCGCAGAATGGCTTTCGAGGGAACTTGCCGAAGTAGACTCTCCTGAAGTTGGGTTGGATGGCATGGTGAATTCTTTCCGTGCTACATCTTCTTTGATTTCAGAACTTCGTAAGGCTGCGGGCATTACGGTGCGTACCAACTTCGATCCGTTGAAGCAAATTTGGAAAGATCGTCCTTCCATTCCGGAAAATCCTGTCGAAATACAGCCTTTGGAATATGCTGGTGAGGAGGCCAAATCTAAAATAGCTCGTATTCGCAAGGCTCTGAGAGCTCTGCATGCTGATGGCATGTTGGTCTCTGCACTTGATGACATTGCGTGGACTCTCAACTTGCGTGGTACTGATGTGCATTGCAACCCAGTTTTTGTAAGCTATTTGCTTATAGCCGAAGACAACGTGTCTCTGTTTGTTGATGAGTCAAAAGTATCAAGAGAGGTTGAGACTTATTTACGGCATTTGGGCGTTTCTCTATATAATTATAATAAGGTGGAGGAAGGGCTAAGAAAATATGCTGGATATAATATATTGCTTGATGGCGATGAAACCAGCTATTATCTTTGGAAAACCGTGAGATGTCAGGAAATCGTAGATGCGAAATCTCCTATTCCAGCAATGAAGGCTATCAAAAATGCTGTGGAGATACAGGGCTACCGAAGAGCAATGCTTAGAGATGGGGTGGCTATGGTTAAGTTTTTAAAATGGTTGAAACCTGCTGTTGCTGCAGGAGGACAGACGGAAATGTCTATTGATAGAAAATTGACTAGCCTCCGTGCGGAGCAAGAATTGTTTAGGGGGATTTCTTTCGACACAATAGCTGGCTATGCGGCTCATGGTGCCATCGTCCATTATGAGGCAACTCCGGAAACCGATTCCGTCTTGCGACCTGAAGGCTTGATCTTGATAGACTCGGGGGCTCAATACCAAGATGGCACCACAGATATAACTCGTACGATTGCGTTAGGACCTGTTACCGAGGAAATGAAGCATGTTTATACCTTGGTGCTGAAGGCTCACATTCAGTTGGAACTGGTCAAGTTTCCTGATGGGGCATCTGGTACTCAACTGGATGCTGTCGGAAGGGAGTGCATGTGGCGCGAAGGCTTTAATTTCTTGCATGGTACTGGTCATGGTGTTGGCTCTTATCTAAATGTACATGAAGGACCTCACCAAATCAGGATGGAATGGATGCCAGCTCCGCTCCGTGCTGGAATGACTCTCACAGACGAGCCGGGCTTGTATCTCGCTGGAAAATTTGGTGTGAGAACGGAAAATACAGTACTTATTACAAGTTATATGGAGACGGAATTTGGCAAGTTCCTTCAGATAGAACCATTGACGCTTTGTCCAATAGACACAACCCCGATAGATTTGTCAATGTTGGAAGCTGAGGAGGTGAAATGGCTGAATGATTATCATAAGGTGGTTTGCGAAAAACTTTCTCCATTGCTCGATGATGAAGAGAAAAAATGGCTAAAAAATGCAACAAAACCCATAAAATGAACATTTTAGAGCAAAAAAACGGTTAAAAGCTTGGTAGTTTGACAAATAAGATGTAATTTTGCACCCGCAAATTGTGGCATCGTGCCCTTTTCGCTTAGAATAATATAAGTTTAACATAATAAATTAAAAGCAAAAAAATGATTATTGTACCAGTTAAAGACGGTGAGAACATCGAGAGAGCTCTCAAGAAGTTTAAGAGAAAATTCGAAAAGACAGGTGTTGTTAAGGAGCTTCGTGCTCGTCAGCAGTATGACAAGCCTTCTGTTTTGAAGCGTCTCAAGATGGAACACGCCATCTACGTACAGCAGTTGCGCGCAAACGAGGAATAATATTAAAAAATCCTCAAAAAATTTGGTAGTTTGAATTTATTTTCGTAATTTCGTTGCCGAATATAAAAAGTGCAACGTTATGTTGAATGTAGACAAGTTCTTGGAATATCTGCGATGCGAGTTGAATAGGTCGCAAAAAACGGTAGATAGCTATTGTGAAGACTTAAAACTCTTCGAGGAATATGCTAGGGGCTTGTCTGACTCCTTTTGCTGGGAATCCGTTGATACGGATATGATTCGTGATTGGATGGAGCATATGGTGGACGAAGGCAATAGCCCGGCTTCTGTTTCGAGGCGCTTGAGTGCCATCAAAATGTTCTACCGTTTCGCTTTGGCGAGAAAGTTCGTGGAGTCAGACCCGGCACATCGCATAAAAGGACCTAAGAAAGGAAAACAATTGCCGCAGTTCTTAAAGGAATCGCAGATGGACGAGCTCCTTGATAGGCAAAAATGGGGATGTGATTATAAAGATGTACGCGCACGTACTATTATAATGATGTTCTACGAAACCGGAATGCGATTGTCTGAACTCGTTAATCTAGGCGATGGCGATGTGAATCTCGTTAATCGTGAGATCAAGGTGACAGGAAAGGGAAATAAACAACGTATCGTTCCTTTTGGCGACGAGCTGGAAAAAACAATTCGTGAATATCTAGCTTTGCGAGACCAGACGTTAGACAGTCATTCGGAAGCTTTTATGCTTTCTGAAGGCGGTGGACGAATGAGCCCGGAGAGTATTAGATGTATCGTGAAGGAAAACCTCGCAAAGGTCTGCTCGTTGAAAAAGAAAAGCCCGCATGTGTTGAGGCATACATTCGCTACAGCGATGTTGAATCATAATGCAGGTATAGAAAATTTGAAAAAACTGCTTGGACATGCAAAGCTTTCGACAACCGAGATCTATACGCATACAACGTTCGAGCAACTAAAACGAGTTTATAATAAAGCCCATCCTAGGGCGTAACCTTTTAAAATTGGAGGTCACTATGGAAATTAAAATTCAGTCGATTCATTTCGACGCTACCGAGAAGTTACAGGCGTTTATCGAGAAGAAAGTCGCCAAGTTAGAAAAAACTTATGAAGATATACAGAAAGTAGAGGTGCAATTAAAGGTCGTGAAGCCTGCTACCGCTCTGAATAAAGAAGTTCACTTGGAGGTCGCTGTTCCTGGAACCAAGTTGTTCGTAGAGAAAACATGCGATACTTTTGAGGAGGGAATCGATCAGGCGGTGGATTCTATGAAGGTGCAATTGACCAAATTTAAAGAAAAAACAAGAAATCGATAAAAAAAATACGAAAAAATTTTGTTGATTCAAAAAATAGTTGTATCTTTGCAGCCGTTTTCCGATAGATGGAATTTAAGTCGTATTACGGCTGTAAAGATTGCCTCTTTAGCTCAGTTGGCCAGAGCACGTGATTTGTAATCTCGGGGT
>ERZ808240.1900-NODE-1900-length-24398-cov-15.183831_pt1 | contig 24398 bp, 21 predicted proteins | sample MGYA00521084_ERZ808240 | MGnify/ENA primary metagenome ERZ808240 (study PRJEB31516, sample SAMN03275571) | gut metagenome | biome: mammalia-associated habitat; material: feces | host: Papio cynocephalus | place: Kenya | collected 2012-08-06 ... | reverse complement strand
TATCAAATACACCTATTATTCTCCATCCTGCACTCTCTCCATTAAATGTTACATAATTGTTAGGATCTGCTCCATAATATCTAATATTACCAAAAGAGTCTTGCATTAATCCTTCACCCACTACTTGAGTTATTTTTTCTCCTCCAGCAGTAGTAACATTAGTTTTATTACCATTTTCATATTTTTTGATTAAAATATTAGTAGCACTTTTTAGTAAAGCATTCTCACCATCAGCATGCAAATTAAATTCAAAACTCTTATTCATCATATCATCAGGATTATTATCAGTACCAGTACCATCTATCCACAAATATAAAACGTATTTTTTCTCAGTTGTAGTGACCTTCTCATTACTAAGTAAAACTATGTGACTAACTGAAGAATTTTTATTACAAGAAACTACAGAGTCAGTAAGATTACCACTACTAACTAAATCATTTTCTGTATATACAGCCCATTTAAAGGAACTATGTAATAACGCTGTTGGCACAGAAGTTAAATCCAAATACAAATTAAAAGTAACTGGTTTAGATTGAACAACTTTATCTGTCTTGACCATTATAGTTTTAGATATTCCATCACTCTTATCATCAACAGGATACAAATTAGCCCCTGTTATATCAGAACCGGCATCATATTCTATATAAACAGTCTCTGCAACAACATCAAATGACACATTAGTATTACTATTAGCATTGCTCCCCCAACTAAAATATGCATAACTTCCTGCAATAAATAAAATTAACGCAATCAATAAAATATAAACATATTTAAAATATTTAGTTTTCATAAACACACCCTCAATCACATAGTAAATATCATTTTACCTTACAAATAAAATTATAACAAAGTAAAAAAAAATATGCAATATATTATCACATATTTTATCTAGATTTACCCTTAGGTTCATCCACTATTCCCTTATCATAAACAAACTCTTCTAATTTATCAAAATCAGTAGTACAAGGTAATCCTAAATCTTTCAATATTCTCCCTTTATATTTACCAACCCTAGAATCTAATATACATACAATACCAGTATCATATTCACTCCTAATTAATCTACCAATTCCCTGATTTAATTTAATCATCATATCTCTATAATAAACCATTTTAAATCTTTCATCACTTTTATAAGAAGAAGCCTTTCCTTCTAAAATTGGATCTAAATTAGAAAAAGGTAATCTGCAAATAATCAAATTACTCAAAGACTTTCCTTTTACATCGATACCTTCCCAAAAAGCACCAGTTGCAAACAAAACAGAATCGGTATTATCAATAAATTCTTGCTTTATCTTATCAGAATTATTATCACCTTGAATAAATAAATCAAAAGGATAACTATATTTTTCACTAATAGCCTCATAAACTCTATTCATATCTTCCTTAGAAGTAAACAAAATTAAACTCTTACCATTAGTTAATCTAATTAATCTATTAATTTCAAATACTAATCCCTTAATATAATTGTCATACTGTCTAGGATTAGAAATAGTATCAATACCACGAGTAGGACTAAAAATAGGACTTATCAAATGAGGATTATAATACAACAAACAATTTTCATTAAAATTATACGGACTACTTATAGGAAATTCAGTAACCCTATCTATTCCTTTAAGACCTAATCCCCTTTCAAAATAATCATAAAATCCTTGCACCTTAGGCAATTTAATTATATCAAGCCCCATTTTAGTAGCAGCATACACCCTAGAAGCCTTATCATCTGGATCTTCTGATGCATTTTTATCATAACCCATAGTACCAGAAGTAAATATAACAGAAGTATCTTTATCTCTCTTTATTAAAGGGGCTAATTCTTTATCTAAGCTCTTAGGAGAATAACAAATTTTAATTTTTTTATGTTCTTTATCACAAAATTCAGCCCAATAAATATTTTCCCTAGAAGCACCTTGCAAATTCATATCCGAAAATAAATTTAAATACCCCTCTAGCTCTCTAACAAGAACATATAATTCTCTCATAAGTTTAATATTACCAGAACATTTAATATTAATATAATTAATATATTTCTCAAAATCTTCAATTACATTATGTAAACTATCCTTAACACCCTCACTAAAATTAAAAGGTATTTTATCAGAATCATATCTTAAATTCTTTTTCCTCATTCCATTAATAGTCCTTAATATTTCAGAATATAAACTAGTAACCTTACCAATAAGTCCTTTACTAGTCCTATCACCTAATGCCCTCTGAATTTTACCAATACAATCACCAATTTTCTTAAGATCTAATTCTCCCTCATTAATACTTCTAACATTTTCTTCAAACTCATGAGCTTCATCCACAATAAAAGAATCAACTCTCTTTAATAATTTAGATTTATATTTTAATAAATATGCCAAAAAGGCATGATTAGTAACTAATATAAACTTCTCGTTATCATCATCCATTTTTTGAATATTTGCTAAATGTCTCTGATAAAAACATTCTTTTGAATAACAACATTTACTACATACTCCCCTATCCTCAGCCTTTATTTTCTGCCATACCTTATTACTTATTTCCATCAAATCTGCCCTATCAACACTCTGTTTTTTCATAATTTCTTGCTCTATTTTTTTATACTGTTTCCTCATATCTTGATCTTTTTCCTTAACTATTAAAGAATCTAGTTTTTTGAAACAAACATAATTATTAATCCCTTTAGCAATAACAGTTTTTATTTCAATACCAAGCATTTTAGAAACATTATTTATATCATTTAATAATTGACTCTGTAAAGCCATAGTAGAAGTAGAAATAACAACCTGTTTAAAAGTAGTAACATTATTCATGGTAAAAAATATTGGTATTAAATACCCAAAACTCTTACCTATACCAACACCAGCTTCAATTAAAAGAATACTCTTATCTTTTATAGCTTCCATAACAGATAAAGCATACTTATTTTGACCAGCCCTATCACTAAGTTTAACACCATTAATAACAATATTACCTTCTGCCTCAATACGCCCAAAAAATTCATCATTTTCAGAAGAAGCAACTTCATAAGGTTCATCAAATATACTACTAGCCATCACAATACCTCCTTAAAATACGGATTATATTTCTTCTCTTCTCCTAAAACAGAAGATAATCCATGTCCTGGATATATTTTAATATCGTCATCATAAACTAAAATTTTTTTTAGCGATTTTAGCATTTCTGAATAATCACTCTCTAACAAATCACATCTTCCTATAGTTCCCTTGAAAAGAAAATCTCCAGTAAACATAATTTTTTCTTTTCTAAAATAAAAAGTTAAACAATCCATAGTATGCCCATTAGTTTTTATAATTTCAAAATTAAAATCCCCTATAGACATATTTCCCTCTTTTAAATCCTTATACATATATATTGGAAATTTATAATCTGACATTAAATTATCAACACTAGCAACATGATCAAAATGATTATGAGTTAGTAATACTCCAACTATATTTTTATCCTTAATAAAATCTTTTATTTTTAAATAATCATCACCAGGATCAATAAGCAAATAACTATTATTTTTTTCTACTAAATAACAATTACATCTTAAAAAGCCAACCTTTATCATACTAATATTCATTATTAATCACCTTTTCTTCTTACTAATTTTACCAAATTTATAAACAAATGTAAACTAATTAAAAATTAATAGATTAATATTTTATTTTTTGTTATAATATTAATTAGAGGTGTATTTATTTATGAAGAAAAAAATTAATATCAACAAATTAGAAAAAAAATATAACATAATTGAGAGTAACAATAACATAAAAAAACAAACTATTAATACTAAACTACTACTAGCACTTAAAACATTTGGCTTAGTATTATTATTACTAATCGGCCCTAGCCTATTTGCATCAATATTTGGAGATAATATTAATAATTTTTCACTAATAGGAAAAGTTATTATTTCCCTAATATCAAATTTAATAACATTAGCAATATTAATATTTATCTATAAAGACACATTAATTAAAGATTTTAAAAACTTCTTTAATAAAAATATATTTGAAAATTTAGAATTATCATTCAAATATTGGTTATTAGGTTTTGGAATAATGATAGTAAGTAACCTAATACTAACAGTTATTACTAATGGTGGCATTGCTGGTAATGAAGAATCAGTTAGAAAACTTATTGATATAGCACCATTATATATGCTATTTAATGTAACAATATATGCCCCAATAACAGAAGAATTAATATTTAGAAAAAGTATAAGAGATTTTATATCTAACAAATTCATATACTGTCTAGTTAGTGGAATTATCTTTGGAGGATTACATGTAATATCCACTATCAATACTCCAATTGATGCATTATATATAATTCCATATTCTGCATTAGGAATATCTTTTGCAACATTATATACAAAAAGTAATAATATCTTCTCTTCAATGAGTATGCATGCATTACATAATACTATAGCTATATTAATATACCTAATTTAATGAAAAAAATACTATACCATATATTAGCATTATTAATTATATTTATGACTATACTAATATATGGAAGATTTTTTGGGGTTAATGGTTTAAAAACAAACGAATACATTCTAAAAAGCAATAGTATTGATGAATATTACAATGGATTAAAAATCATCCATTTTTCTGACCTACATTATAAAAAAGTAATAACAGAAAAAAGAGTAAAAGATTTAATCAAAGAAATTAACAAACAAAAACCAGATATTGTTATATTTACAGGAGATCTATTAGATAAAGACTATAAACTAAATACCGATGACATTTCCTTTCTAATAAAAGAATTATCAAAAATAGAAACAACCTATGGATGCTATAGCATCATAGGTGATAATGATTACTTAAAAGAAGATGAAATCAAAAATATATATTTACAAAGTAATTTCACTCTGCTAGACAATGATTACAGTGTTATAAAAAACCCCAATAATAAAAGTATAATAATCTCTGGAATAAGTAGTTACACTTATGATGAAGCAGATACAACCAAAATAGATGAATATTTAAATAATAACAACAATGATTCTTACAAAATAATATTAATGCATGAACCAGATTACATAGAAAAACTAAATTATAATTATGATCTTGCCCTAGCAGGTCATAGTCTTAATGGATCAGTAAATATTCCATTTATAAAAAAATTATTTCTAGAAGATAACGCAAAAGACTATTATAAACCTTATTACAAAGTTAATAATACAGATTTTTATATCTCAAACGGTATTGGAGTATCCAATATTAATTTTAGAATATTTAATACTCCATCAATAAATATATATAGAATATTAAAAGGATAATTTGAATATCTTCTTTTTTTTTACATATATTTAGATGGAGAGTGATAAAATGAATAATGGTTATTATCAAACAAATGGATTTCCAGGAATAGGACTAAATAATAATACTATTCCCAATCAACAATCAGTACCCAGCTATGATACAGCCTTAAAACAAAATGTAATGTATAATAATGTTCCAGAAGAACAAAGTTACATTGAAAATATACTAAGACTTAATCGTGGTAAAATGGCAAAATTTCACGTAACAGTACCTGGATCTATCGAATGGCAAGATAGAGTCTTTGAAGGAATCGTAGAACAATCAGGAAGAGACCATGTTATAATATCAAATCCCAATACCGGAGAATGGTATTTAATTCTAATGATTTATTTAGATTTTGTTACATTTACTGAACCAATCAATTATAACAAAGATTTTTATCTCCAAAATAATAGTTGAAATAATATATAATGTTTGCTATAATTATTGTAGGTGATCGTAAAATGGATGCTTTAATGTTAATATTAATTTTTATAATTTTAATAATATGTATATTATCAGGAATATATGCAGTACTATATAATAAATTTCAAGATTATGTAATACGCATAAATGAAGTAGAATCTAATATAGATACTATTTTAAGAAATAAATATGACACTATTAATAAATGTGTATCTATCATAAAAGGTAACGATGAAATAAACAATAAACTAGACAAAAATATGTTTGAAGAAATAGTAAAACTAAGAGCAAGAAAAATAAGCAACTTTGACTTAGATAGAAAATTAATAGAAGCAAATAATCAATTTATAACAATTAAAGAAAAATACGAAGAAATAAATAAAAATGAAGATATTATTAAATATTCAAACGATTTAATAGATATAGACGACAGATTAAAAATTCACGTTAATTACTACAATAAAAATATAGCAGAATATAATAAACTAATTAAATTATTTCCTACTAATATTGTAGCAAGACTTTGTAAGTATCAAGAAAAACTTTTCTTTGATAGAAAAGACATGAGTGATGAAGATTATAATGATTTTAAATTATAAAGAGATAGATCAGTATACTTTCCAATCTATCTCTTTTATATTATTTTCTCTTAAAAACTTATTTGCCGTAGAAAAAGGCTTACTACCAAAGAATCCATAATTAGCAGAAAATGGTGAAGGATGAGTTGATTCAATCACTAAATGTTTAGGATTAATAATAAATGCTTTCTTGCTTCTAGCAAATTTACCCCAAAGAATAAAAACTATTGGAGTATCCTTCTCATTTAATTTTTTTATAATAGCATCTGTAAAATTCTCCCAACCAAGATTTTTATGAGAAGCAGGCTTATCTTTCTCTACAGTTAAAACTGCATTTAAAAGTAAAACTCCTTCTTTAGCCCAACATTCTAAATTACCAACATTACTTATAGGAATACCCATATCATCATATAATTCCTTATAAATATTTTTTAAAGACGGTGGTAATTTCACTCCATTAGAAACTGCAAATGCCAATCCATTAGCCTCTCCTACCCCATGATAAGGATCTTGTCCTAAAATTACTACCTTCACATCATCATAATCAGTCAAAGATAATGCTCTTAAAATTCTTGATTTTGACGGAAATATTTCCTTTTCCTTATATTCTTTATTAATAAATCTTACTATCTTTATAAAATATTCTTTATGATATTCTTCATCTAAAACTTTATCCCAATTATTACCTACTAATTCCATCTTAACTTACTCCCTTATCATATTCATCCTGAGTAGGACATATATTTTTTTCATTAGAATTTTTTATTTCATTAATCGCAGAAACCTTATAACTAACTTTATTACTAGATGAATTAACATCCCTAACTATTTTAATACTACAATTACCCATATTAGCATTGTCTTCTCTAACATTTAATATAACCTTCTGTTTATTACCATCTGTACTACCACTTAAAAAACCATTACTTACTAATGTTTGAAGATTAACTACTATACTATTATCATTCTGTATCACAATTTCACTTTCTTTTACAATATTATTATCTTTATAACTATATTGATACAATTTACTAGTATCACCTAATAACTCATTAGAGTATACTTCCTCATATAACTCCTTAGCAGCTATCTTAATATCACCAACTAAAACTTCATAACTCTTTTGTTTACCATTATTAATAGAATTAAGAACAGAAGGAACTACCACAACCGATAATATAGTTATAATAGCAACAACTGCAATAACTTCTACCAAAGTAAAACCCTTATTATCTAATCTCATATAACCACCATAAACATTATATAATAAAAAAATATCCATTACAAGTGATATTTTTTATTTAATTATTCTTTCTAGTATCTACTAATATAATATCATCGCCAATTTTTATTATCTGACTCCAAGAAAGTTCTGTATCCTCCTTATAATTAGCAAGTAACCTCTTACCTATCTTTTTATCCAAAAGAAGTTTTGTAATATTTCCCTTACTATCTTACTATAAGATCAGATATACTTCCAACTCTCTTACCAGAAGAAATATCTATTATTTCTTTAGTTTGTAATTCAGACATATGCATAATAATCACCAATAAATTTTATGAAGCCATATTTTATATTATTAACTATTTAACATATTTTTTTATATTATTTATAGCATTTTTTTCAATCCTAGATATTTGAGCCTGACTAATACCTAATTCTTGTGCTATTTCCATTTGAGTTTTTCCTATTATAAACCTATTCTCTAATATTTGTCTATCTCTAGGCTTTAACTTATTCATAGCCTTCTCTATTGCTAATTTATGATCAAGATCATAATCCTGCTTTTTATTACTTATTTGATCACACAAATATATAGTATCTCCACCATCATTATATATAGGCTCATACATAGAAACAGGCTCCCTTAAAGAATCTATCGCATTACTAATATCATATTCAGTTACCCCTAAAATCTCAGATATTTCCTTATTAGTAGGTTCCTTTCCATTTGAATCCATTAATTCTTCCTTTAGCTTTAAAGTTTTATATGCTATATCTTTCACACTCCTACTAATTCTTAAAGAAGAATTATCTCTCAAATATCTCTTTATCTCTCCCAAAATCATTGGAATAGCATAAGTAGATAACTTTACATCATAAGATGTATCAAAATTATCAATAGCCTTAACCAATCCTAAACAACCAACTTGAAATAAATCATCCATATTATCAGTCTTATTAGTAAACTGTTTCAAACAACTCAATACCAATTTTAAATTTCCTTGTATCAAATCATCTCTTGCAAATTGATCCCCCTCATTCATCTTTTTAAATAATTCTTTTGTTTCTTCATTAGATAATACCTTAATATTCGCAGTATTCACGCCACTTATATCTACCTTATGACGTGACATAAAAAATCTCCTTTCATACCTATATTGGTACAAAAAGAGAATTTATATTCACTAAAATTTCTAATAAATTCTATTCAACATTTTTAAAAATACTATTAATAAGGTCCTCAGCCTTTTTCACACATATATCATTATAATCAAGAGGTAAATTATATTTTTTTATAGTACTTACTAACTCTTCTAAATTATTTCCATTCTTATGTTTTAATAATAAATTTTTATCTTCCATTTCCACATATGTACCTAATCCGTCAACATCTTGGATGTATATTTCATTTACTCCATTCGTTACTAATATATTATGATCTGAAATTCTAAAAGCTTCTTTATAACCAATACCAAGCATAAATTCATATCCTTCTTGCACTGAATTAATATTACATTTAATTTTCTTTTCATTTATTATATTTCCCTTATTATCATATGTTTTATTTTTCTTTACTAAAGATATAGATTTACCTACAGTTTCTCTCACTAATACATTGTTTTTTAAAATATAATTTCTATTTCTTTTAGAGATTTTTACATTATTAGAAATCATATAAATATCATTCATAACAAAATCTTCTTGAATTTTAAAACCTTTACTAAACATTAATTCTAACAAATCCAAAGAATTAACTTCAGATCTTAAACATATCTCAACACTCATTATTTATCCTCCATTATTATCTTAAAAACTTTTCATTAATTTTAGTAGTATAATCACAATTACCAAACTTCATACATTTTATTTTCTTATTAGCGCTAGTATTAATTTCCTTAACATCATCAAATGTTTCCCTTTTACCATCAAAAATAACTATTAAATCCCTTGTTCTTTCTACCGGAACAATTCTTATAAGTTTTGTATCTGGCACTATTATAGAACTAGTCAAATTATGGTATTTATTATTATTAAGAGGTGCTATCGGAGTTATTTCTAAAGCACTTAATTCATCACTAATAATAGAACCACCTAAACTCAAATTATATGCTGTTGATCCAAAAGGAGTTGAAATTAATATACCATCTCCAGTAAATCGTTCCAAAAAGACATCATTAATATAAACATTTAAATATGCAGTACCCAAATTTTTATCTCTTACAACAACTTCATTTAAAGAATTATAAACATAACTATTAGAACCACTAGAAATAACATTTTTCTCATATCCGACTAATTTCTCATGATATTGATTATTTTGAAGAACACTCAAAAATTCATCTATATTATCAGGATATATATCTTGAGCAAATCCTAAAGTACCAGTATTTACTCCTATATAATAAATATCTTCATTAAAACAACATTCCCTTACCATATTTAAGAATGTTCCATCCCCACCTATAGCAATTCCCAAATCACAATTATCATCAACTACCATATATCCTAAATTAATTAATTTATTTTTAAGTTCTAATCCAACCATTTTAGATTTATCATTATCACTAATAAATAATCTTATTCTAGTTATTTTCTTCATAACATAACCCTCCGATAAATAACTATATTATAACAGATATTTTCTGAATTTAAACCAAAATATTACAAAAAAGAGTTAAATTAAATTAACCCTTTAAATATTTAACTATACCTTCAATATCATTTATATCAAACTCACTTGTTTCTTGTTTAAACATATTTTTAATAGATATCTTATGATCTTTTATTTCATTTTCCCCAAGTACTGATACATAAGGAATATTATTTTTATTAGCCCACTCAAAACACTTCTTAATCTTACGATTATTCATCTCAATTAAAACTCTTATACCATTCTCTCTCAAAGTATTAGCTAAAGATAAAACCTCTACATTAGTATCCATTGGTATTAAATATAAATCATATAAAGAATCACTATTTATATTAGCAGATTGAACCAATATTTCATATATAGGAACAAGACCAAAAGTCATACCAACAGCAGGATATTCATTACCATCATTAATAAAATTAGTAATAATCTTATCATATCTTCCACCAGCACCAATAGAAGAAGTTATTCTTCCCTCTTTATCAAAAACCTCCCAAATAGTACCAGTATATATTTCCAATCCCCTAGCCAAATAAGGAGTAAATCTGCAAATATCTAAATCTAACTTATCAATATAACTTTGAAGTTCTAAAACCTCACTAATTCCCTCTTTTAGCATTTGATTTTCACTATCTTTAAACATTGCTTCTAACTCATTTATATTTAATTTAAAATAACTAAATAATTGTTCTAAAGAAGACTTTTCTATATTATAAGAAGATAATTCATCTATTACACCATCTTCTCCTATTTTAGCAAGTTTATCAACAGATAATATAACTCTAGATATTAAATCATCATCTATATTACAAATACTAACTAAACCAGATAACAATTTTCTATTATTCCACTCAATATAAATATCTATACCAAGTTCCTTATAGCAAGTATTAGCCATTTGGAAAAATTCAGCCTCTACCATACTTCCTTTTATTCCACACACATCAACATCACATTGATAAAATTCCCTATCTCTACCTAACTTTACAGGACCATCTCTATATACCTTACCTATCTCATACCTCCTAAAAGGTAAATTTAAATCTTTATTAATACTTATAACTTTAGCAAAAGGAACAGTTAAATCATAACGAAGTGCCAAAGATCTATCTCCCTGATCCTTTAACTTATAAACCTCTTTTAATATTTCAGCACCACCTGCATACTTAGATGCTAATAAATCATAATAACACAAAGTAGTAGTCTCTATTGGCATATAACCATAATTTTCAAAAACACTTCTTAATTTATTAGTAATTTTATTTCTTAATATTTGTTCCTTAGGTAAATAATCACTTGATCCCTTAACATTTTTTAATTCCATAGTAAATCAACTCCATAAACAATTATACACTAAATACAAAAAAAAGAAAACTTTAAAATATAAGTTTTCTAGAATAAATTCATAAATAAACTATACATAATCAAAGCAAAAGGCTTTCCAATAATTATAATCCATAAAAACCTCTTAAACTTCATATTACTAATACCAGCTATATAGCAAAGTAAATCATCTGGAAATCCTGGAAGAAATATACCCCAAAAAAATATTTTCTCAAACTTATTAGTCTGTATATACTTTAAATACTTCTCTATAGTTTCCTTACAAAATAATTTATATATAAGTTTTATCCCATATTTTCTAGATAAATAAAAAGCACAAATAGATCCCATAACTAATCCAACATAATTATAAATAAAACCTAAAATAACGCCAAAAGATAAAACACCAGCAAGACAAGAAGCACCTCCCGGTATAACTGGAAATACAACTTGAAATATCTGTAAAAATATAAAAAATATTGGTCCAAACAATCCAAACTTTTTCATATAATTAACAAGTATCATCTTATCTTTAAATATTCCTAAATGAATTCCATATAAAACAAATAAAACAAGCATTATTGTTACTATAATTGTAATAACTTTAAATATAACTTTTAATTTCTTATCACTATTCATAATTGCATCCTTTACTACTAATATTAACCAAAACCATCAAAATTATAGCAATTTTTTCTAAAATTATCCATAAACAATCAGTGTCTTTTTGCAACTATAGGTAGCAATTAATAATAATTAATCAGTGCTCTTAATAAATTATGCAAAAAATGAATTACATACTATAAAATAGTCGGTAAATAGTTGGTAAAAACATTTAAGCATAATAAACCTCTTATAAAACAAGGGCTAACAATCAAATGGCGTCCCCGATTGGAATCGAACCAACGACCTATTGCTTAGGAGGCAATCGCTCTATCCTACTGAGCTACGAGGACATCCAATAAAATTATACTACTTTTATTAAAATTACTCAACCAAAAACCTAAAATTTCAAAAAAAAGAACACATTTAAGCATTCTTTAAAATTTTATCATCTTAATTACATAATGAACTACTATCTTTACCATACCAATTACATATAGCCTTTATTTTAGAAGAACTAAGACTATTATTATATTGTTTATTATATATGTCAACCATATCACATTTACTCAAATTGCCAAAACTACTAGAACTATAATTCATACCAAAATAATCATTATAAGCATTAGTTAAACAACTACCCTTATATTTAATTTCTACATGTAAATGTGGCATAGCAGCATTACCAGTAGAACCTAAATATCCTAATAATTCTCCTTTAGTAATTTTCTTACTAGTAACATATTTAACAACTGATGATGAATATGCTAACTGCGGACAAGGACCTGCAGAGTTACCAACCTTAGAACTATCCTTAGGACAAGTAGAATAAGAATGACCTATTAATTTCTCAACATCATCACTAAATTTTTGTAAATGAGCATAAATAATAATATTTCCATCATTAGTATATAATTTAACATAATTACCATAACTAATAAGCATATTAGACTTCCTAGAACTATACACTTGATAAAATACAGCAGTTCCATTTGCAGCAGCATAAATAGAAGAACCTTCTATAGCATTACCATTACTATCAAGTACACTAATATCATGAACAACTTTTTTAGAACTACTACAACCAGGAGTAGTAGTTTCATATTGATAGCAAGAATTAGCATAATCTACACCTTGTAATGGAGAATAATATGTGCCAGAAATTTCACCATAATTAATACTATCATCTTTAGAAGAAAATTTATTATATATAAACTCTATAGCCTTTCCTCTAGTAATCTTCTTATTAGGATAAAAATAACTACCAGTATCAATAACATTATTTTGATAAGCCCATAACACCGCATTATAATAATATGAGTTACTCTTAACATCCTTAAAAGGCATATCCCCAGATACACTAGGACTACCACTTAATCTATATAAAAATGTAATAGCCTCACTATTAGTTAAAGCCTTATTAGGACTAAAAGTAGTACTTGAAGTACCAGAAGTAATACCATTCTCAGAAGCCCATCTAACTGCATTATAATAATATGAGTTTTTCTTAACATCCTTAAAAGAAATTTTCTTATTAGAAACAGAACTAGAAGAAGCTCTCCACATAAATGTTACAAACTCAGCCCTAGAACAATTATTATTAGGCTTAAACTTAGAATTACCTGTTCCATAAGTAACCCCATTTTTTAAAGCCCAATTAACAGCGTCATAATAACTATCTCCTATTTTAACATCATTAAAACTTAATGCATTAACCTGCATACATCCAGAAATAATAACAAGCAATAATAAATATTTAATTTTTTTCATACCTATCCCCTTCAATCGAGATAATATAATAAACTAAAAATTAACTTTTGTCAATAGTTATAGAAAAAAAACAATAAATTGAAAATTTTTCTTATATCATTTTATTTTGTTTACAAATATAAATATAAACATATAATAAATATGATTAATAAAAAATTTATCAAAAAATGTAAACTCCGTAAACTATTATTGATTTTGATAATCATTTTATATATAATATTACTTAAAAGAGATAACAGAAAGGATTATTTATCTCTTAGCGCTAGTCCCTTAATTGGGAGACGAGGATGATGCTTGTCGAAGTTTCAGCGGATGGCATCACGGTTAGCCCCGTTAGATATATTACAAAAAATAAAATCAAAATTATAACAAAAAATATATCGGCTAGAAAGAAGGTATTTATGTGTGGAATAATAGGATATGTAGGCAAAAAAAATAGTATCCCAATATTAATACAAGGACTTAAAAATCTTGAATATAGAGGTTACGATTCAGCAGGTATAGCCTACATCCAAAATAATAAATTAAAAATAGTAAAAGAAAAAGGCAAAATTGCCTCCTTAGAAAAAATTATAAATAAAAATGATTATAGTAACATTGGAATCGGACATACAAGATGGGCAACTCATGGAATATCAAACAAAACAAATTCCCATCCCCATCATCAAGGAAGTATTACTATAGTACACAATGGAATAATAGAAAATTACTTAGAACTTAAAAATATGTTAGAACAAAATGGATATAAATTCAGAACTCAAACTGACACTGAAGTAGCAGCAGCCTTCATTGACTATGAATATAAGAATACTTCAGATATTTTAAAATCTTTAAATAAAGCAACCGAAACATTCATCGGAAGTTATGCAATTGGAATAATTGTTAATAACGGCGAAGATACATTATATGTAATAAGAAAAGATAGCCCATTAATAATCGGAATTGGAAAAAATGAAAACTTCGTAGCGTCTGATGTCCCTGCAATAATAAACTATACAAATAAATACATAACATTAGAAGACAAAGAATATGCAAAAATAACTAAAGATGAAGTAAAAGTATACCTTAATAATAAAGAACAAGAAAAAGAAGTAAAAGAATTTAAACATAACTTAAATGATGTTTCAAAACATAACTATGAACACTTCATGTTAAAAGAAATTCATGAACAACCAGCAATAATTAAAAATCTAGTAAACACTTACTTCAAAGAAGACAAATTAAATACTAACCTATTACCAGAATTAAAAAAATATAATAAAATTTATATAGTAGGATGTGGAAGTGCATATCACGCTGGATTAGTAGGAAAATATCTAATAGAAAAATATGGAAATACAGAAGTAACAGTAGAATTAGCATCAGAATTTCGTTACAAAAAACTATTTATAGATAAAAACACCTTAGTAATAGCAATATCACAATCAGGTGAAACAGCAGATACTCTAGCCTCACTAAAAATAGCAAAAGAATTAGGTGCAAATACATTAGGTATTGTTAATGTTTACGAAAGTTCTATAGCAAGATTTGTTGATAATGTAATATACACAGAAGCAGACTCAGAAATAGCAGTAGCAACAACAAAAGGTTACTTAACTCAAGTATTTATATTATCACTTTTAGCACTTAAACTAGGTCTTGAAAAAAATATCATAAAAAATATTAAAGAAATTACAGAATACTACAATCAAGTTCCAAATTATCTAGAAAAATTAGTAAATATGAATCTAAAAAAAATAGCATCAAACATATACAAAAAAGAAGATATTTTCTTTCTAGGTAGAAATATAGACTATGCTTTAATGTTAGAAGGAAGCCTTAAACTAAAAGAAATATCTTACATCCATGCTGAATGTTATGCTGCCGGAGAATTAAAACACGGTACAATATCATTGATAGAAAAAAATACTCCTGTCATATCTCTAATCACAAATGATGAAATAAAAGATAAAACAGTAAGTAATATTAAAGAAACAATCGCAAGAGGATCTTACACTATATTACTTGTAAAAGATAACATAAAAATAGATAATTGTTATAATGAAGTAATATTATTACCACATACAATAGAGATATTACAACCACTTCTAAATATTATTCCTCTTCAACTCTTAGCGTATGAAATAGCAAAATTAAGAAAATGTGATATTGATAAACCAAGAAATCTTGCTAAATCAGTAACAGTAGAATAAAAGTAGAATCAAATATGACTCTACTTTTTTATATAAAACTTTTTAACATTTTTTGATATAATGAATAATCTTCATGACCAAATTTAACAAGTAAATCAGCATCCATCAAATCATTTATTTTAATAGTGCTACCCATATGCATACGAAGAACTTCTTTCAACATTTTACTAAATAATTTATAATCATTTAAAGTAAATTTATCTGAATTTTTATCAGCATCTTCCTGTAATGGTAAAGCATTTTGTAAAATTTGATCCAATATCGGATTAACAACTCTCTTAGGTTCAATATGAACATATTGATTAAATGTATAAGAGTTATCACTAATTCTATTTTCTTTGTTATTAGTATTTTTGCTAATTTCTTCAATTACATTATTATTAATAAACTTAGGAACCCCTATAACACTTTCATTTAAAGAAGGTGTAATTTCTTTTTCTATTTCAGTATTAACAACCTCACTAACACTTAAAGATTTATCCTCACCATCACAAAGTAAAACTGGATTAACCTTAAACTCATCCTTCACTTCTTGTGTAGGTTCTTCTAAATTCAATTCTAAAGAATTTACCTCTAAACTAGCATGACTTTCTTCCAAAGTTTTATTTCCTTTATGTATAACAATAAATTCTGTAATATGATTAACTGCATACACTCCCACTATAGCAATTGACCATAAAATATAAATATTCGTACTAAGTTCTAACATAGAAACTAAATTAATATTAGTATACATTGAAGAATCAGAAAAAATATCTATCTTATCATTAGCAATAACATTCAAATTTATTACTAAGAAGAAATTTAATATAAATGCCATAAAATAATTAATATTTTTATAAACTTTTGGCATTCTTCTACTAAAAGCAGATACAATAGAAATAACATAAGTTGAGATAATCATAAACAAATACACATATATAGATGGAAAATAAATATTAGTAAATATAATATCTATAAAATTATCAAAAGTCTTACTCAAGATATCATAGTTAGTTAGTATTACTCCCAAAAAAGTAAGTACTAAAGATAAACATATCATTAAACTAGCCTTTTTACCATTTATTTTCTTTGTAAATCTTAATATAGCAATTAAAATTAATACTCCAATAAAAACAAGTAAATAACTAGAACTAATTAATAATGAAATAAATATCTTTAGTTTGTCCAATATTGATAAATAAGTCATTATTATCCCCCCTATTCTATTTTTTACTAAGCATTTGTAAGTTCAGCAATATATACAGTTTGATGACTCTCATCATTCAAAGTACAAGTAATCAAAGTTAAAGTAGTTTTCTCTAAGTTTCTATATATACTAATAGTACCTGTCTTATCTTGTAAATATATCTTTTTTATTTCATAAACATATTTAACATTATTATAATATATATATATTTGATCACCTTCACTAAGTTTATATAAATCTTTAAAATAACTATTATTATAATTACCAGAATGTCCTGCAATTATAAAATTACCATTTTGAACATCCGGATAAGATGATGTAGGCATAACATACAAATTAAATTTTACATTATTTAAATTAGATTCCTTAGAATAAAAACCTTTTTTTAAACTTATCTTAGGTATTTCTATCTCACCTAAATAAGGTTCATATACATAAGTAGAATCATTACTATTACTATCACTAGTACTCTCATCTACAGTATCTGAAGTAGTAGTATCATTATTCTCTTCCTCACTAGTATCACTTGTAGTATCCTTTAGCGCACTTGTTAAAGCTAAATTCATATCACTAAAAACTTGGTCCCTTTTATCATTTATAAAATTAATAAGCAAAAGGGCAATACCTACTATTATAAGTACTACCCCTGCTGTTACTTGGTATTTTAATTTATTATTAGTTTTCATTATTTTTTATATTTCTAAAAATCATTAAGGAACCAATTGCAATTACAAGAATACCAATTAATGAATAAGTTATAGTCTTGAAAGTACCAGTCTTTGGAACTTCTTTAATAACTTCAGTTGGAGCATTATACATAACAACAGTAGTAACAGTTCCATCTTCATTAACAGTAAACTCAATAGATTCAGTATTTAACACATATCCATCAGGTTGAAGTGTTTCAGTTAAAATATAAGTTTCTCCTGGTTCTAATGAAGTAATTTCATGTGGTTTATCACCACTAACCCATTCATCAATAATATTACCATCTTTGTCTTTTAAAACTAAATGAGCACCAGGTAATTCCTCACCAGTTGTAATATCTTGTTTACTAATTACAACCTTAGTAGGAGCTTTTTTTGAATTATACATAACTGCAGAAGCCTCTAATTTATCAGCAGATAATGTAAATGAAATAGTTTCTTCACTTCTAACATATCCATCAGGTGCAATAGTTTCAGTTAAAGTATAAGTACCAAATGGTAAATTCTCAATAACATGAGCCTCTTTACCGGATATCCAAGTATCAACTACCTTACCATTAGCATCTTTAATAACCAAAGTAGCACCTTCTAGTTCTTCATCATTAGCAATATCTAACTTACTAATAGTTACTTTTGTTTTAGCAGATATTTCTAAAGTAGTACTATCACTCAAATCAACTGTATCAGCATATAATGCAGCTAAACTTTGATGAGAAGCATAAGTAGGATTATAAACATAAGCCTTGTAATTTGTACCACTTGCACTTACCTTAACACTAAATGAAGTACTTGCAGAACTAATACTAGATACTGGAACTATAACATAAAAAGTATCTCCAGCAGCAAAAGTCGATTTAGAACCCCAATTAGAATCTACTGTATAAGAACCACTTGGAGCATCAGATAAACTAACACCAACATTTCCTATAGAACTACCACTAATACTCATAGCTTGTGAGTAATAGTATTTACCATCTTTACTCAATGTCATTGAAGAACTAGAACTATTCAACTTCAAACTTGGAGTAGAATAACTAGCATTTCTAGCATCATTAACCAACTTGCTAATCCACTGAACCACTGTAGAACTATAACCCTTATATGTTCCCTTACTTAAATCAAAATAAGTAAATGATGAATCACTAGGATTAATATAATACCAAATAGCAAGACCAGTAATATAATAGTCAGTATTCTTATCACCAGTAAGTGACTTATTTGGATAACCATTAGCAAGAATACTAGCAATACCAGCATCAGCTTCCTTAGAATAAGTATAAATTTCACTTGTAGTAGTCATTGTATCATGTATCTCAGTACAATAAACAACTAAACCTGAAGTATTAACTTTATAAGTAAAGTTTAATGTAGACCCATGGCCTAAAATATTACTACCATATAGCATTGATGTATCAGATGCCTTAACAGTAAATGATGATGGTGCTGTAGTAGCAGCACTAACGCTTGTTGCAAAAGATAAAACAGCAAACAATAACATAGCAAATAATTTCTTAATATATTTCATAACATTCACTCCCCTCGAAATCGAGAATATATACTATCACTATCAAGTCATTTTGTCAAGTACTTTGTCTCTTTTTACATACTTTATTACAAAAGAAACTAACAATACATTATATTTATTTTAAAGTTCAAAATACCAAGAATAATACAATTAGTATATTATCATATATCCATAACAATGATTATAATATAAAAAGAAAAAAATTAGCAATCTATATTGACAATTGCTAAAAATATGGTATAATAGTAGTTGTAGTACGAAAGAAATACTACATATAGAAAGGAGAGATTACTATGAATAATCAAAATCCATATCAAGAAAATTTGGAAAATGTTCTAGAGAAATACGGAAGAGACATTACTAAAAACGTAAAAGATGGCAAAGTTGATCCCGTAATAGGAAGAGACGAAGAAATCAGAAGTATTACTAGAATTTTATCAAGAAAAACTAAAAATAATCCAGTTCTAATTGGAGAACCTGGTGTAGGTAAAACTGCTATCATAGAAGGATTAGCAAGTCGTATTATAAAAGGAGATGTACCAAATAGTTTAAAAAATAAAACTATCTGGGAATTAGATATGACATCTCTAATAGCAGGTGCTAAATATCGTGGTGAATTTGAAGAAAGATTAAAAGCAGTATTAAAAAAGGTAAAAGAATCAGATGGAGAAATAATCATGTTTATTGATGAAATTCATATGATAGTAGGATCTGGTGCTATGGAAGGAGCAATGGATGCTGGAAATATGTTAAAACCAATGCTAGCTCGTGGAGAAATACATTGTATAGGTGCCACTACCTTAAATGAATACCGCAAATACATCGAAAAAGATGGAGCCTTAGAAAGAAGATTCCAAAAAGTATTAGTATCTGAACCAACAGTAATGGATACAATAACAATTCTAAGAGGATTAAAATCTAGATTTGAAGTATACCATGGCGTTAACATAAAAGATAAAGCTTTAGTAGCAGCAGCTACTCTATCAGATAGATATATTACCAATAGATTTTTACCAGATAAAGCAATAGACTTAGTAGATGAAGCCTGTGCCACTATAAAAGTCCAAATGGAATCAGTTCCAACCGAACTAGATACATTAACTAGAAAAATAATGCAACTTCAAATAGAAAAAGAAGCATTAAAAAAAGAAAAAGATGATATATCTAAAAACAGAATAGCAGAAATAGAAAAAAATCTTTTAGAACTTAAAGATAAAGAAAGCATCTTAAGACAAAGATGGGAAGACGAAAAAGACATAAATAATAAAATCAGTAAAAAGAAAGAAGAAATTGAAACTGCTAATTATAAACTAGAAACTGCAGAAAATAATTATGATTTAGAAACAGCAGCTAGATATAGACATGGAATTATCCCAAAATTAAATCACGAATTGGAAGAATTGCAAAAACTAAATAAATCAGAAATATTATCAGATACAGTAGATGATGAATCTATAGCAGCAATCATTTCTAAATGGACAAATATTCCAACAACTAAACTAGTTGGTAGCGAAAGAGATAAACTACTACATCTAGAAGAAAATATGAATAAAAGAGTCATCGGTCAAAAAGAAGCATTACATCTAGTAAGTGAAGCCATAATTCGTGCAAGAGCAGGTATAAAAGATCCAAATAGACCAATAGGATCATTCATATTTTTAGGACCAACCGGCGTAGGTAAAACAGAAGTTGCCAAAACCTTAGCATATGAATTATTTGACGATGAAAGACACATGGTAAGAATTGATATGTCTGAATATATGGAACCACACTCTGTAGCAAGATTAATTGGCTCTCCTCCAGGTTATGTAGGATACGATGAAGGAGGCCAACTAACTGAAGCAGTAAGAAGAAATCCATACTCAATAGTACTATTTGATGAAATAGAAAAAGCTCATCGTGATGTCTTAAATATTTTATTACAAATATTAGATGACGGTAGAATTACAGACTCTCAAGGACGTACAGTAGATTTTAAAAACACTATTATCATTATGACATCAAATTTAGGAAGTGATTATATACTAAATAATGATGGCAATGTAGAAGAATCAGTAATGAGAGAATTAAAATCTAATTTCAAACCAGAGTTTATAAATCGTATAGATGAAATAATAATATTTAAATCATTATCTAAAAATGTTATATATGACATCCTAGATAAAATAATAAGAGAAATAGAAAATAGACTTAAAGATAAAAAAATTAGTATAAATCTTACAAAAGAAGCAAAAGATTACATTATTAATTCTTCTTATGACGAAAAATTTGGAGCAAGACCTATAAAAAGATATGTTCAAAGAAATATCGAAAGCCTAATAGCAAATGAAATAATTCTAGATCACATCAAATACGGTCAAACAATTACTATTGATGTAAAAAATGATAAATTTGAAATAATATAAAAAAATACAGACTTTAATCAGAGTCTGTATTTTTTATATTCATAACCTTTTCCTTAAATATATCCCCTCTTTGATAAGCATTCTTAAACATATCAAAAGAAGCAGATGCTGGAGAAAATAACACTACTTCCCCACTCTTAGCAACTTGATAAGCAACATCAATTACCTCATCTAATGTATCCATAACATATATTTGTAAATTACTATTAGATACTTTTCTTTTTTCTTCCATAACTGCATCATATATCTTATTTTTAGTATTACCAAATAAAATAAGAACTCTTACTTTTTCCAAAATAGGTTTAGCCAAAACATCATATGGAATATTCTTATCATATCCACCTGCAATTAAAATAATAGGTTCATTAAACGCATAAATACCGGCAATAGTTCTAGTTGGAGTACTACTAGCAGAATCATTATACCATTTAACGCCATTAATTTCTCTAACAAATTCTATTCTATGATTAACACCAGGGAACTTCTTAATAATATCAATAACTTTATCCATATCAGTAATATAATCTCTTACAGCACTAAGAGCAGTACAAATATTAATATAGTTATGTTTTCCTTTTATTTTTAAATCATTAACATTTATAATTTCATCATCATTATACATAATTTTATCATCTAATATTACATAACTATCCTTTAACTTTTCTTTACTACTGAAATATCTAACTAAAGAATTACTTTCTTTAGAAAAACTTCTAACTAATTCATCGTCATAGTTTAACACTAATATAGAATCTTTATTCTGATGTTTAAAAATACATTTTTTAGCATCTATATATTCTTGATAACTACTATGAATATCTAAATGATTAGGACTAATATTAGTAATAACCGAAATATCAGGAGAAACACTCATATCCATAAGTTGAAAACTAGATAATTCCAATACGATTATATCATCTTCTTTAACCTTATCCATATTTACAAATATAGGTTTTCCTATATTACCACCAGTAAATACATTATAACCAAGACCTTCCAAAATAATAGAAATTAAAGTAGTAGTAGTAGTTTTTCCATCACTACCAGTAATGCCAATAACTTTACAAGGAGCAAGTTTAATAACTTCTTCTACTTCAGTCGTTATAACAGCGCCTCTTTCTCTTTCAGCTTTCAAATATTCATTATTAGGTAAACAACTAGGACTTCTAAATATAACATCAAACCCAACTAATTTTTTTAAATAATCTTCTCCAACAGAAGTATCAATATTATATTTATTAACTAAATCCATTACCTCTACAGATAATTCATTTTTATCAAACAATACAACATTTTTACTAAGATTAGCCATATAAGAAATCAAAGGAATATTACTAACCCCAGCACCTATAATAGCTATTTTTTTATCACTTAAATATTTATTATATTCTAATACTTTTTTATTCATAGTTTGCACCTCTTCTTAATTTTATGATTAAAATATACCATTAATTATATTAATAGTAAAGTTTTTTAAAGTTGTTTACAATACATTTTACAAAACTTTTAATATACTTAAAAATATTATTTATGAAACAATTCCCTATCCCTATAATAATAATCAGTTCGTACTTTATTTAATTTTTTACAAACAACATTATAATCTCTAGAATTTATATCAGAAAAAGTCCCATATTCAAATATCTTATCTTTAATAGGTTCATCAAGTAATACTAAATGACTTCTTAAAACTAATAATTGATATTCCAAAGAATTATTTCTATTACTAGATATACACTCTAAATTTTCATCTGAATAAGATTTTAAACTATCCGCAATAAGAACAATTCTTTTAATTAATAAATCATAAAAATTATCATTATCAATATTTTCATCACTTATATTTCTAGGATCTAGTTTACTATTAATAATAACATGTTCCATAGGAACACTATAAAGAGATGAAATATATTTAACAAACTCAAAATAATTATTACTATTTATTATAATCAAATCCCTAAGTACACAAAAAGTATATAAATCAAGATAATCATTAGTAATACTTAAAGATGAAGACTGATTATCTTTATTAAAAGCCATATTACTTAATCTATCAAAAATTCTATACTGTAAATAAGGTAAAATTGTTTTATTCCAAGCCTCCATATCATTATCATCTTTTTTAGAATTAATAAAAGTATCATAACTATTATTACTAGAAGGAAAAGATATTGTATCATCAGAATTACTAAAAGTTTTAGCAAAATATAATATAAACTCAATTAACCATTTTTCACTTATATTACTATACATTTTCTCTTCTTCACTTATTAAAAGTTTTAATTCTTCTAACTTATCTTTTCCTTCTATATTACCTAATAAAAATAACTCACCATATTTATTACCAATATCAAATATTATCTTACAAAGATTATCTAAATATTTAGATTGTTCAAAAGTTAAATTATTTTCCACAAAAAATCACCTCTTACAAGTTAAATATTATATCATACGGCAGACTATGTCCGCAACCTAACCATCAAAACTTTTCAATTT
>ERZ808240.1899-NODE-1899-length-24399-cov-3.507558_pt1 | contig 24399 bp, 30 predicted proteins | sample MGYA00521084_ERZ808240 | MGnify/ENA primary metagenome ERZ808240 (study PRJEB31516, sample SAMN03275571) | gut metagenome | biome: mammalia-associated habitat; material: feces | host: Papio cynocephalus | place: Kenya | collected 2012-08-06 ... | reverse complement strand
GCCAGCATCATGTCGCCGTGGCCCAGCGCCCAGCCGGTCATAAAGACGGCCCAGAGCGAATAGAGGAAGGCGGCAGTGCTGCCCAGCGCGATCAGCGAGTCCATATTTGGGCTGCGGTGCCACAGGGAGCGGAAGCCGTCAATAAAGTAGTGGTCATTGATGTACATGATGGGCCCCACCAGCACCAGCTGAGCCAGCGTGAACACCATGCAGTTCTCCACGCCGGTCAGGATGGGGGGCAGTGGAAGCCCGATCATGTGCCCCATGCAGAGATAAAAGAGCGGTACAAGGAAGCAGATCGAGGCGATGAGCCGATGTTTCATCTGTCTCTCCTGCTGGGCCGCCGCGTTTTCAGTGGGCGCGGAAGAAGCCTGATTTTCGCCGTGCACAACGGCGTGATAGCCTGCCTTGTCCACCGCCGCGCAGATGTCGGCGGCAGAGAGCTTTGATTCGTCAAATTCCGCCACCATGCTGTTGGCCAGCAGGTTGACGGCGGCAGTCTGGACGCCGTCCAGTGCGTTGACTGCCTTTTCAACGTGAGCCTGGCAGGCTGCGCAGCTCATGCCGGTCACGTCAAATTTGCATTTCATTTTAGTACACCTCCTATACCCCACCCCTGGGGGGTGCCTATAAGATAGCAGATAAATCCTACATTGTCAATAGGAAAAGCTGCGGGGATGATTTTTTGAAATCATCCCCGCAGCTGCTTACTGGGACTGGGGTTTTGTCTGAGCGGCGGCATTGTCCCGGAAGAGCAGGGAAATGCACCATATGGCGGCCAGCCCCACCAGCGTGTAGACAATGCGGGCCAGCAGACTCCCACTTCCGCCGAAGATCCAGGCCACCAGGTCAAACTGAAACAGGCCGATACAGCCCCAGTTCAGTCCGCCGATGATGGCAATGATCAGTGCGATCTTGTCCAGCATGATCGAAAAACCTCCCATCTCCTGATCTGCTGATTAGTTTTTTCGAAAATCTGAATTTTATGCAAAAACGCCGCCCATACGGGCGGCGTGGACAGCGTAGATCAAAGTTCAAAATCAGATTCGTCCAGTTTTGAAAAATCCGGCACAGCCACGGCCGGGGGCTGGCGCTTCAGCGGATCATAGACGAAGCTGCGGCAGGAATCGCCTTCGGAGACGATGCCTTTCTTGGGACAGATGACCTGCCCGTTTTCCAGACTCCCACCCCGGCGGCAGTAGACACAGCGGGGGTCGATCGTTTTCCGAAACAGCATATCAGCTTCGCCTCTTTCTCATTCGTGTCTCATTATTATAGCTTGTTTCTGCTCCAATTTCCAGCCTGTTTTTCGCCTTTCCCGCCGAGAAAGACCAGCACGATCAGCCCGCAGCCGAATAGACCGACGCCCAGCGCCAGCCGGGGCAGTGCGTCAAGATCCAGCGGAGAGGAGAGAAGGGCAGATGCAGAAATGGCCTTCGGCCAGAGTTTCAGCGCCAGCGCAGTCAACGCGGCAGACAGTGCCCCGTGCAGGAGTTTTCCGATGAGACAGGGCCGGATAGACAATCCACTGCCCTCCAGCACGCTCATGGTCTGGCAGTGGACGCTGAGCCCGCCCCAGCCCAGCAGAAAGGTGGCCATCGGTATGCTGGCCGCGCCGATGGGCAGAGCCGCCACGCCGCTGCACAGCTCCAGCATTCCGCCCAGCAGGGGCGTGCACCACTGTTCGCTCACGCCAAACGGCAGGAGCAGTGCGCTCAACATCTGGGCGGCCATGCGGAGCAGCCCGCAGCAGTTGAGCAGCTTCAGCAGCACGCCAAAAAGTACGATAAATCCGCAGACATTCAGCAGAGCAGAAACGCTCTGCTGTACCGCTCTGGGCAGCAGGGCGGCGGCAGAGATAGAGCGTGCCGGGGAAAGTGGTTCAGCTGCTTTTTCATGTGCGGACTGTGTGTCGGGCACAAAGCGGCACAGAAGCCCGATCAGCAGAGCGGAAAAAATGTGTATGCACTCCAGTAGAAGGCCGAGTTTCGTGCTTTGAAAAATACCCACTCCTACCACGCCAATTAGAAAGGACGGACCGGCATTGTTGCAGAAGCCCAGAAGGCGTCGGGCCTCTGATGCACTGCACCGCCCGGTGCGGTACAGCTCGGCGGTTGTCCTGGCGCCCACCGGATAGCCGCCGATGAGCCCCAGCACCAGTGCGGCGGCGCAGGCACCATTCACCCGGAACAGGGCCTTCATGCATCGCTCCAATGGACGGCCCAGCCGGGCGGCTAGCCCGGATCCAACTACAAGTGTGGATAGGACAAAGAATGGAAAGAGCGCGGGCAGAATCGTCCCGGCGCAGAGGGACAGGCTGTCCCGCACGGCCTGCGCTGCCTCAGCCGGCCAGCGGAGCAGACCCGCAAAGGCAGAGCACAGCAGAACAGCCCAGAGGAGAAATCTTCCGTTTTTACGCACCATAAGAAAAGCACCCCGCGCAATTTTATGCGCGAGGTGCCAGAACATTCAGTCCTCTGCCTCATTGTTTGGATCCCAGAGGATGACGGAATCCGCAGGGATAGATGCCTTCAGATCAATGATGCGCTGGTTGCGGGAGCCCTTGAAGCGCAGCGTCAGATCCTTCTCGTCCTGATGGAATTCGCCGTCCACCAGAATGTCAATATAGCTCAGCAGCTCACGCGTGATGTCCCAATCGCCCAGCTTGCCGGCCAGAATGTCCTTTTCATAGTCATAGCCGGTGTAGCACCAGACGGTTTTCTCAGGATATTCCGCGTGCACCCGGCGCATCAGCTCTAACAGAGCAGGCTGATTTTCCGGTTCAAAGGGTTCGCCGCCCAGCAGGGAGAGACCACGGATGTACCACGGCTTCAGATGGTCGAGAATCTGATCCTCCGTCTCCCGGGTGAAAGGGGTGCCGTACTGGAAATCCCATGTTTCGGCATTGAAGCAGCCCTTGCAGTGATGGGTGCAGCCGGACACGAACAGGCTGACCCGGACACCGGGGCCGTTGGCCACATCGTAGGATTTAATCGTGGCATAATTCATGGGAATCCCTCCGTCTCTACAAGATGTTGTATTAACTATACCACCTTGCCTACTATTTAGCAAGCAGTTTCAGTCTAGAAGCGCTTCTTTTCCGGCAGACTGAGCAGCACCAGCATGACGAAGATGCAGGCAAAGCCCAGTGCGTCCCACATGGTGAAGGGACTGCCCAGTATAAAGGTGCTGATGATGGCGGCAGTGACCGGCTCGGCAAAGCTGTAAAGGCTGGCCTTCTGAGCGCCGATCAATTTGACGCCCTGCATATAGCTGGTAAAGGCCAGAATGTTGCCGATGACCACCACGCCCGCAATGCCCAGCAGTCCATAGCCGTTGGGCACATAGCCCATCGTCCAGGGCCGGAACACCAGCAGAGCCAGCCCGCCGCCCAGCAGGAAAGCCCAGCTTTGGAGCACCGGGGTCGGGAACTGCTTTTGCAGATTTTTCGGCCACATATTGTAGATGACAACGCAGAACGCACTCAGTACACCGGCGGTCAGCGCAATGGGGGAGATCGCCAGTTCGGTGAGACTTCCGTGGGTGGTCAGCAGGAACACACCGCCCAGTGCCAGCACGATCGAGCCGATCTCCGACAGGCGCGGTGCCCGATGGCCGGAGATGCAGACGATGATCAGTACGATGGCCGGGAAGAGATCCTGCATGATCGTGGCTACGCCGGCGGTGGAGTATTGGATGGTCATGAAGTACAAAAACTGACTGCAACTGACGCCTGCAATGCCGTAGATAAGCAGGTCGATCACATTGCGCCGATTTTTAAATGGAGCAAAGAACTGCTTTCGATCTTTGAAAAAGAAAAAGCCGCCCATGATAAGTCCGGCCAGAAAGAGCCGGATAGGCACAAGCCATCGGGAATCCATGTGCTGACGGGAAAAAAGATACTGGCCGATACATCCGGAAACGCCCCAGCAGATGCCGCCGAATGCGGTGAGAAAAGCGCCCTTTGCGCGGTTGGACATTGGTGTTACATCCTTTCCTGCGGCTCACGCCTTTGTGCAGCCGCCCATAGTCGAATCCGTTCTATTATAATGCCCGGACGCCGGTTCGGCAAGGCCGCTGTGACAAAAAAGTGCACAAAACCGCCCGGAAGCTCAGCTTCCGGGCGGTTTAAATTGACTTTATGGGTCAGCGGTAAGCGACGCGGCTTATTCTACGACCAGCTCGCCGTTCTGGACGGCGACAGTGAGCACAGTGCCGGGGGTCACATCGCCGGCAATGAGCTTCTTGGCGATAAGGGTCTCCACGGTGTGCTGCAGATAGCGGCGCAGAGGACGAGCACCGAAGGCGGGATCATAGCTGCGGTCGATGATCTCATCTTTCGCCTCGCTGGTGAGTCGGACAGAGATCTCCTGGGGCTCCAGACGCTTGTTCAAACCGTCGATCAGCAGGTCGATGATGCCGGTGATGTTCTCCTTGGTCAGCGGCTTGTAGAACACGATCTCATCCAAGCGGTTCAGGAACTCGGGACGGAAGGACTGCTTCAGCAGCGCCTCCACCTGGCTCTTGGCCTGCTCACTGATGCTGCCGTCCGGCTCGATGCCGTCCAGCAGGAACTGAGAGCCCAAGTTGGAGGTCAGGATAATGATGGTGTTCTTGAAGTCTATGGTGCGGCCCTGGCTGTCGGTGATCCGGCCGTCATCCAGCACCTGCAGCAGGACATTGAACACGTCGGGGTGTGCCTTTTCCACCTCGTCGAACAGCACCACAGAGTAGGGCTTGCGGCGCACAGCCTCGGTCAGCTGACCGCCCTCCTCATAGCCCACATATCCGGGAGGCGCACCAATCAGACGAGATACGGAGTATTTCTCCATGTATTCGCTCATATCGATGCGGATCAAGTTCTTCTCGTCGTCAAACAGCGTGGCGGCCAGCGTCTTGGCCAGCTCGGTCTTGCCGACACCGGTGGGGCCGAGGAACAGGAAGGAGCCGATGGGACGGTTGGGATCCTGGATGCCGGCACGGGAGCGGAGGATAGCTTCTGCCACGCGGCTGACAGCCTCGTCCTGACCGATAACACGCTGATGGAGAATGTCCTCCAGATGGAGCAGCTTCTCGCGCTCACCCTCCATCAGTTTGGCCACGGGAATGCCCGTCCAGCGCTCGACGATGCGGGCGATCTCTTCCTCGGTGACGGCGTTGCGCAGCAGGCTGGACTGTTTGCCCTGTGCGGCCAGCTGCTCCTCCGCCTCCAGCTGTTTCTGCAGCTGAGGCAGAGTGCTGTACTGGATGGCACCGGCCTTTTCGTAGTCGTAACTGCGCTGGGCCAGTTCCAGATCCTTCTTGGCCTGGTCGATCTGCTTGCGCAGCTCCTGCACCTTGCCGATAGCGTTCTTCTCGTTCTCCCACTGGCTCTTGCGGGCGTTGAAGTCCTCCCGCATATCGGCCAGCTCCTTCTGGAGCTCGGCCAGTCTGGCCTTGGAGCGCTCGTCCTCTTCCTTCTTGAGGGCGGACTCTTCGATCTCCAGCTGGATGATCTTGCGGGAGATGACATCCAGCTCCGTGGGCATGGAGTCCATCTCCGTACGGATCAGGGCGCAGGCCTCATCGACCAGGTCGATGGCCTTGTCGGGCAGGAAACGGTCGGTGATATAGCGGTTGGAGAGGGTAGCGGCGGCAATGATGGCGTTATCCTGGATCTTGACGCCATGATAGACCTCATAGCGTTCCTTCAGACCACGCAGAATGGCAATGGTGTCTTCCACAGTGGGCTCATTGACCATAACGGGCTGGAAACGGCGCTCCAGAGCGGCGTCCTTCTCAATATACTGGCGGTACTCGTTCAGAGTCGTGGCACCGATGCAGTGCAGCTCACCGCGGGCCAGCATGGGCTTCAGCAGGTTGCCTGCATCCATGCTGCCTTCGGTCTTGCCGGCACCCACAATGGTGTGCAGCTCATCAATGAAGAGGATGATCTTGCCCTCGCTCTTCTTGACTTCCTCCAGCACAGCCTTCAGGCGTTCCTCAAATTCACCGCGGTACTTTGCGCCGGCGATCAGAGCGCCCATGTCCAGCGAGAAGATGGTCTTGTCGGTCAGGCTCTTGGGCACATCGCCGCTGACGATGCGCTGAGCCAGACCCTCGGCGATGGCGGTCTTGCCGACGCCGGGTTCGCCGATCAGAACAGGGTTGTTCTTCGTTTTACGGGACAGAATGCGGATCACATTGCGGATCTCGTCGTCACGGCCAATGACCGGATCGAGCTTCTGGGCGCGGGCCCGTTCCACCAGATCAGTGCCGTACTTCTTCAGTGCGTCGTAGGTGTCCTCCGGATTGTCGGTGGTCACCCGCTGGTTGCCCCGGATGGAGCTGAGCGCCTGCATCAGTTTTTCCTTGGTGATCTGATAGGTCTGGAACAGCTGTTTGAGCTTGCTGTCAGCGCTGTCGTACACGCCGAGGAGCAGATGCTCCACGGAGACATACTCGTCCTTCATGCCTGCGGCAATGCTCTGGGCGGAGTTCAGCGCCCGGTCTACATCCCGGGAGACGTAGATCTTGTCGGCCTCATGCCCGCCGCCGGATACCCGGGGCTGGTTTTCGACCTCCTGTTTCACGGCAGCCCGGAAACTGGCCATGGTCACGCCGGTCTGCTCCAGCAGCTGAGAGGACAGACCCTGCGGATCAGCGATCAGGGCATAGAGCAGGTGGCACTGTTCCACCTGAGGACTTCCATATTCTGTAGCCGTGGCCTGCGCAGTCTGCAGAACCTCGGTAGATTTTTGCGTATAATTGAGTTGACTCATACTCGTCAAACCTCCTTTGGGGAGAACCTTTCGGCCTCCCGTTCCTTTGATTTGATTATAGTATAGGGTCTGGTTATGAACTTTTTGTGAATGCTTCGTGAATCAGATGTAAATATTAGCACTCTCATATTGAGAGTGCTAATATCGCGAGATTGAACTTTTTTGCTCTGCATGATACAATGCGGATGAGCATAAAAAAGGAGGAATTGCAATGAGAGACCGCACTTTTGTCAACCATACCGTTCGCATCACGGTGGTCAAGGTGGCCTGCTACACCGACCTGGGGGAGAAGTATGCCCAGTACCGCCCCGGCGCGGAACGGGGCACCGTGGTGCCTTGCAACTTTTTCGAGGAAGGCATGACCTTCACTGTCCAACTGGATCCCTTCGGCAACTGCAAGCCCGAGGGCTTCTGCGACTGGGCGTGGGCAGACATCTGGAAGGATATTCTGATGGTCTGTGACCGGGCAGGCTTCTGTCAGGAGGGAGAGATCGAGACGCTCCCGCCCCACTTTACCTGCTGTACCGACGGTTTGCGGCCGGTCACCTTCATGCTGGAGGCGTTGAGCTGAAATGCAGAAAGCCAGCCGCAGAAGATGATCTTGCGGCTGGCTGATGTCTGAAGTAAGCTCTGACAGATATGGGCTGCGCGTCAGCGCCAGTCGGGGCACAATGTGCGTTTACTGCTCTTCCGCCATGATGAGCTTCACGATCCGGCTGGTGCCCAGCCGGTCCGCGCCCAGGGCCAGAAACTCCTCAGCGTCCTGAAGGGTGCTGATGCCGCCTGCCGCCTTGATCTTCACAGTGGGGCCGACGTTCTCGGCAAAGAGCGCCACATCCTCCCGGGTCGCGCCGCCGGTGGAGAAGCCGGTGGAGGTCTTGATATAATCCACCTTGCCCTGTATGACCATGCGGCACAGGCGGCGCTTTTCCGCGTCGGTGAGCAGGCAGGCTTCCACGATGACTTTCAGCGGTTTTCCGTCGGCGGCCCGCTTGACGGTCTGGATCTCGTTCATCACAAGACCCCACTGCTCGTCCTTGACCCAGCCCAGATTGATGACCATGTCGATCTCGTCCGCGCCATTCTGCACGGCCTCGGCGGCCTCGAAGGCTTTGATCTTTGTGGTGTTGTATCCATTCGGAAATCCCACCACAGTGCAGACCGGAATGCGGCTGCGCAGATAGTTGGCGCACCGGGTCACATAGGAGGGGGGCACGCAGACGGAGGCGGTGTGATATTTCAGCGCCTCGTCGCACAGCTGCTGGATCTCACCCCAGGTGGCATCGGGGCGCAGAAGCGTGTGGTCAACGTGGCTGAGCAGTTCGGAACGATCCATGTTACTTCATCCTTTCGGGAGGGTTTCGTTTATGACAAATCAGGAATTGGTGGACCTGGCGCTCAAGGCCAGAGAGAATGCCTATGCGCCCTACTCTCATTTTCGGGTGGGCGCGGCGCTGGAATGCGCGAATGGGTCTGTGTATACCGGCTGTAATGTGGAGAATGCCGCCTACGGCTCCTCCATCTGTGCCGAACGCACCGCGCTGGTGAAGGCGGTCAGCGAGGGGCGGCGTGCGTTTACCCGGCTGGCCGTGGCAGGAGACTCCGCCGATCCCTGCTGGCCCTGCGGGGCCTGCCGCCAGATGCTCCGGGAGTTCGGTGCAGATCTTCGGGTGCTGTGTGCGGATCGGGATGGACGGTTCCGTGCGTTTGCACTGGATGAGCTCCTGCCCCACGGGTTTGGGGCGGAGACGATGGAATGATTCTAACATATTCTGCACCAAAAGTCACCCGTGCTTTCCTTTTTCATCGGGGTGTGGTAAAATACCACTTAGTTTTCTCGAGAGAAAGGAGGAAGCGTGGTGCTTCGCAAAATTGATTATAACGCCCCGGTGAGCCTTTCCTTTGCTCTGCTCTCCCTGCTGGTGCTGGGACTGGGCTGGGTCACCGATGGGCTGACGACCCGCCAGCTCTTCTGCGTCTACGGATCGGCATGGTCAGACCCGCTGACCTATGTGCGCCTGTTCGGCCATGTGCTGGGCCATGCGGATCTGAGCCACTACATGAGCAATATGATGCTTCTGCTGTTGGTAGGGCCCATGGTGGAGGAGTTCTACGGCAGCGGCCGCCTGCTCATCATGTGCCTGGTCACCGCGGTGACGACTGGTCTGGTGGATATGATCTTCTTCCCCCATACTGCCATGCTAGGGGCCAGCGGCATTGTGTTCATGATGATCATTCTGGCCTCTATGGTGAGCTACCAAAAGGGACGGATACCGCTGACCTTCTTTTTTGTGGCGGCCATGTATCTGGGACAGGAGATCTACAACGCCATCTTCACAACGGATGACATCTCTCAGCTGACTCATATCATCGGCGGCGCGCTGGGCCTGATCTTCGGCCTGACCATGCGCCGCGGCAGACGCTGAAAAACGCGCCGGACTTTTTTGAAAAAGTCCGGCGCGTTTCTTTTTCCTGTTTCACAAAATTGCTCCGCCCGCAGGCGGAGCAATAAAATGCAATTACAAAAGGGCGCTGCTTTTGCTTGAAGCGCTTTAGCCGCCCAGATACGCCTTGCGCACGCTGTCATTGTTCAGCAGATCTTTACCGGTGCCGGTGGTCACGATCTTGCCGGTCTCCAGCACATAGCCGCGGTGGGCGATGGACAGTGCCATGCGGGCGTTCTGTTCCACCAGCAGAATGGTGGTGCCGTCGGCGTTCAGCTCCTCAATGATGGAGAAGATCTGCTCCACCAGCAGGGGAGCCAGACCCATGGACGGCTCGTCCAGCATCAGCAGCTTGGGCTTGCTCATCAGAGCGCGGCCCATAGCCAGCATCTGCTGCTCGCCGCCGGACAGGGTGCCGGCCACCTGCTTGTAGCGCTCCTTCAGACGGGGAAACTGCTCATAGACCTGAGCGATGGAGTCAGCGATCTCACTCTTGGGACGGGCATAGGCGCCCATCTCCAGATTCTCCTGCACGGAGAGCTGGAGGAAGACTCGGCGTCCCTCGGGGCAGAGGGCCATGCCCTTGCTGACGATCTTGTGGGGGGCGGTGCCCAGCAGGGAAGCGCCCTCAAATTCGACGGAGCCGGAGCGGGGTTTCAGCAGACCGGCGATGGTGTTCAGGGTGGTGGATTTGCCGGCGCCGTTGGCACCGATCAGGGTGACGATCTCACCCTCATTCACGTCAAAGGAAATACCCTTGATGGCGTGGATGCTGCCGTAATAGACTTGCAGATCTTTGACACTCAGCAGACTCATGTTCAGCCCTCCTTATTCTTGCCCAGATAGGCTTCGATGACCTGAGGATCGTTCTGGATCTCGGAAGGGGTGCCCTTGGCAATGATCTTGCCGAAGTTCAGCACAGCGATGCCCTCGCAGATGCCCATGACCAGACTCATGTCGTGCTCAATGAGTAGAATGGCGATATGGAAGGTATCCCGGATCTTGCGGATATTTTCCATCAGCTCGGCGGTCTCCGAGGGGTTCATGCCGGCGGCCGGCTCGTCCAGCAGCAGCAGCTTGGGCTCAGTGGCCAGAGCGCGGACGATTTCCAGACGGCGCTGTGCGCCGTAGGGGAGGGAATCGGCCTGAGCGGAGGCCAGATCCTGCATATCGAAAATGCTCAGCAGTTCCAGCGCGCGCTCGTGGGACTGCTTCTCTACCTTCCAGTAGCGGGGGGTGCGGAACACGCCGTCCCACATACCGTACTTGTAGTGGTTGTGCAGACCGATCTTGACGTTGTCCTCCACGCTCAGCTTGTCAAACAGGCGGATGTTCTGGAAGGTACGGGCAATGCCCGCCTTGTTTGCCTGAGTCGTGTTCATGTGGGCGGTGTCCACGCCGTCCAGCAGGATGGTGCCGCGGGAGGGCTGATACACCTTGGTCAGCAGGTTGAACACGGTGGTCTTGCCCGCACCGTTGGGGCCAATCAGACCGGCAATCTCGGTGCGGCCGATGGCCATGTTGAAGTCGTCCACGGCGGTCAGACCGCCGAAGTCGATGCCCAGATGGCTGGCCTCCAGAATGGGGCTCTTGTCGATGTCCCGTTCAGGGATCTTGTTGGGGCTGGGCACCTGAACCAGCTTGGTCTCTTCTTTCTTACTCATTTCCGGCACCCTCCTCTGCTTTGCCCTTCCGGGAGAATTTTGAAGTGATGCGATGCAGAACTGCCTTTGCCTGCGGGTTGTTGGTGATCAGCATGACAAGGATCAGCACAATGGCGTAGACCAGCATACGATAATCCTGGAACTCACGCAGCAGCTCGGGCAAAACGGTCAGCACAGCGGCGGCGATGATGGAGCCGCGCAGGTTGCCGATGCCGCCCAGAACCACGAACACCAAGATCAGAATGGAGGTGTTGAAGTCGAACTTCTTAGGTACCACGGTGGAGTAGCTCAGGGCATACAGCGCACCGGCGGCGCCGGCCATGGCGGCAGAGGTGACGAAGGCCATCATCTTATACTTGATGACATTCAGGCCGGTGGCCTCGGCGGCGATGCGGTTGTCGCGGATGGCCTTGATTGCCCGGCCGGCGCGGCTGTTGACCAGATTCTGGACGATGAACAGCACGATGAGCACCAGAATGATGCCGCTGATAAAAGTGGAAAGCTTTGCGACACCGGTGGCACCCATGGGGCCGTTCAGAATGACGGTACCGTCAGCATCCATACCCAGTGCGTTGGCGTCGGTCATGCTGAAGTGCAGACCGCTGCCGTCCACGCCCACATAGAGGCAGTTGATGATGTTTTTGATGATCTCACCGAAGGCCAGCGTGACGATGGCCAGATAGTCGCCCTGCAGCCGCAGCACGGGGATGCCGATGAGCACACCGGCGATGGCGGCGAAGAGTGCGCCGATCACAATGGCGAGGATCAAACGGACAGGGCCGGAGGTGACGGCGTTCTGAAGGGTGGTGGCTACGATGACACCGGTGAATGCGCCGACACTCATGAATCCGGCGTGGCCCAGGCTCAGCTCACCGGAAATGCCGACGACCAGGTTCAGGGAGAGTGCCATAATGACATAGGCGCAGATTGGGATGAGCTGGCCCTTGAAGTTGTTGCTCAGATGTTTGGTGGCGATGAGCGCCTGAAATACGACAAAGAACGCAATGACAATGCCGTAGTTGATAAAGCCGCCGCGGGAGGCGGAAGACACTTTTTTCATCTTTCTCACCTCAAACTTTCTCGCGGATCTTCTTGCCCAGCAGGCCGGTGGGCTTGACGAGCAGAATGACGATCAGGACTGCAAATACGATGGCGTCAGACAGTTGGGTGGAGATGTAAGCCTTGGCAAAGATCTCGATGATGCCCAGCAGCACACCGCCGAGCATGGCACCGGGAATGGAGCCGATGCCGCCGAACACGGCCGCGGTAAAGGCCTTGATGCCGGGCATGGAGCCGGTGGTGGGCACCAGCACCGGGTACGCCGCGCACAGCAGCACGCCGGCGATAGCCGCCAGCCCGGAGCCGATGGCGAAGGTCATGGAGATGGTGGCGTCCACATTGATGCCCATCAGCTGCGCCGCGCCCTTGTCCTCGGAGCAGGCCCGCATGGCCTTGCCCATCTTGGTCTTGCCGGTGAACCAGGTGAGGGCCAGCATGATTACCACGCAGATCAGAATGGTAACCAAGGTGACGTAGGTAACGTTCAAACGGCCGTCAAAGAGCTTGATGCCGGTCTTTTTGTCATCGCCGTCCATCAGGAAAAAGAAGTTGGGGAACTGCTTCGGGTTGGAGGTCCACAGCAGCAGCGCCGCGTTCTGAAGGAAATAGCTGACGCCGATGGCGGTAATCAGCACCGCCAGAGAGGGGGCCTGCCGCAGAGGCTTGTAGGCCAGCCGCTCAATTACCATGCCCAGCAGCGTACACACAATCACAGCCAGAATGACGCCCACGACAGGGGGAAGCTCGTAGCGGGAGACAGCAAAAAAGCAGACGTAGGCGCCTACCATAATAACATCGCCGTGGGCGAAGTTCAGCATCTTGGCGATGCCGTACACCATGGTGTAGCCCAGGGCGATAATGGCGTAGATGCTGCCCAGACTGACCCCGCTGATGATGTAGTTGAGAAAGGTCATTTGCACACACCTCTTGTATCGTTATCGTAATATCCAGGGTTCCGGGAATCAGCCGGAGCATATCTGAAAAGCACCGCCGGGCAGGGCTTTTCAGATATGCTCTGGTTTTGCGTTTTCAAAGCGTTCTCCCCCGCCCCGCCCGCGGCGGGGCGGACGGGGCAAGGGAAGAAGCGGATCAGTCCATGCCGACGTAAGCGCCGTTCTGGATTTCCATGCCCTTGGGGCTCTTGGAGACCTGGCCGTTGGAGTTCCAGGTGATGCCCGCGCCGTCGCCGGTGAGGCCCTCGAAGGTCATGGTGGTGAACTGCTGGATCATGGCGTCGCACAGCTCCTCGCTGCTCATGTCCGGCGTGCAGTTGGCGGCTTCCAGAGCCTGCTTGTAGGCGTAGACGCAGTCGTAGGCGTCAGCGGCGAACTGGGTGGGTGTCTCGCCGTATTTCTCCTCATACTTCTTGACGAAGTTCTGCGTCTTCTCGTCATCGGCGTCGGCGTTGAACGGGGTCAGCAGCATGACGCCCTCAGCCAGGGAGGGATCGAAGCCGTCCACCGTCAGGATGCCGTCCATGCCGTCCACGCCGAACCACTTGGGCTCATAGCCCATGGCGTGGGCCTGGGACAGAATCAGAGACGCGGGGGTGTAGTACATGGGCAGGAACACCAGATCCGCGCCGGCGTCCTTGGCGTTGTTCAGCTGCACGGAGAAGTCGGTGTCGTTGCCGTCCGCAAAGGTGGTATCGGAGACAATCTCCAGATTCCGGTTGGCCGCTTCCGCCACGAAGGTGTCGTGAATGCCCTTGGAGTACACATCGTCGTTCTTCCAGATCATGGCGATTTTGCTGCCCAGGCCCTTGGTGGCAATGTACTCAGCGGACTTGGCGCCCTGGCCGGGATCCGTGAAGCACATCTGGAACACGTTGTCCTTGCCCTCAGTGGTGGCCACGGAGGACGCGGAGGGCGTCAGGGCGAAAATGCGGTCCTCATAGTTCAGGGCGGAGGTGGCCTCGCAGGGCTTGGAGGTCACGGAGCCCAGGGAGATCTGCATGCCCCAGGACTTCAGAGCGTTGTAGGCGTTGACAGCCTTCTCGGCGTCGTGGGTATCGTCCTCGTACCGCAGGTCGAACTGGATGGCGCCGCCCTCGGCATTGATCTCATCCACGGCGATCTGCGCGCCGTTCTTGGCGGCGTTGCCGTAAATTGCGGCGGTGCCGGTCAGGGGGCCGGTTCCGCCCAGCTTAAAGGCCTCGCCGGAGGCGGTGGAGGAACCGGAAGCGGAAGCGGAGCCGGAGGCGGCGGAGCTGCCGGAATTGCCGGACCCGCAGCCAGCCAGCATGGACGCCGCCAGAGCGCAGGCCAGCACGAGACTGAAAACTTTCTTCTTGTTCATCACAAAAACTCCTTTTGCACAAAGATGATTCCCGGACTGAGTCCGGATATACAAAAAAGCGGCCGTGCCTCAGGAGCACAGCCGCTTTGCTGTATCACATTTCAGCGGTTCCGTCGCTCTTGAGCGGTATTCAGTTCGCCGGTAATCAGCAGGACAGCCAGTACGGATACCAATACGGATACCAGTACCAGTACAGCCTGAACCAAGCATACCAATACGACAGCGCCCAGAATAAGCAAAATGGACGCCAGCAGAATGGCGTCCACACTCAGAGCGGTATGATTGCAGGAAGCAGAAGAAGCGCAGAAGGAAGCCTCTGCGCAAGACGCAGACGCAGACATCATATTCTCGAAATGACTCATTCCAGACATGATGCCGCCTCCTTCTTTCAGCCTTATTCCGCCGCCATGCAACGTTGTGTCTATTGTAAGGATTTCAGCGAAAAAAGTCAACCCGAAACCTTTCGACTTTTCCAATAAAAAAGGAGAAGCTTTTTCAAGGAAAGATAAACAGATTGCATAAAGCATTTTCCGGCCGCCGGGCGGAGGCCCTCCGGCAGCGGCGGTTTTTCCGCTCACTTTCAGAAAAATCCCGATCTTGTTGCAAATGCCACTTGTTAAACAGCAATATTTCGATATTCTAATATTGTAATTTCAAAGAAACGCGGTGAAGCGATGGAAAACCGGATAAACTATGACCGTCACGCGGCGCTGCTGAAGGCTCTGGCCAATCCCGTGCGTCTTCAGATCGTCCGCGGCCTGCTGCTGGACGGCTGCCGGAATGTAGGCTGCATGGAGCGGGAAACCGGCGTGTCTCAGTCCTGCATCTCCCAGCATCTGCAAAAGCTGCGGGCCGCCGGAGTCGTGGAGGCCGCACGGCGGAAGAACGAGGTCTTCTACCGGGTCTCTTCCCGGACCGCGGCGGAGCTGATGGCAGCGCTATGGAAAGTGGAGGCGGAGGACAATGGGCAGTGATGTTCTGATTATCGGCGGAGGCCCCGCGGGGCTCAGCGCGGCGGTCAATGTTCTGTCCCGCGGGAAAACGGCTCTGGTGGTGTCCAATCCTCTGGAGGAAAACCCCCTGTGGCGCTCGAAACGGGTGGAGAACTACCTGGGCCTGCCGGGCCGCAGCGGTTCAGAGCTGCTGCGGGCCTTCCGGGCCCACGCGGAGGCGGCGGGCGCGGAATTCCTCGAGGGGAAGGTTCTGAACACCGCCATGGCCGGCGACGCCTGGTACGTCAGCGTGGGCAGCAGCGTTCAGGAGGCCGGGGCCCTGATTCTGGCAGCCGGAGTTGTCCGGAGCCGGAAGTTTCCCGGGGAGGCGGAATTTCTGGGCCGGGGCGTCAGCTACTGCGCCACCTGCGACGGAATGTTCTACCGGGGAAAGCGGACGGCGGTGCTGGGCTGGACGGACTCCGCCCGCCGGGAGGCGGATTTTCTCCGGGAAATCGGCTGCCAGGTCCTTTATTACGACCGGCCCGGGTCCTGTGAAATCAAAGGCGGCAGCACCGTGGAGCAGATCGTCTGCGGCGGCAGAACCGCCGCCGTGGACGGAGTCTTCATTCTCCGGCCCGCCATGGCCCCCATGGACCTGTTTCCCGGCCTGGCGGCGGAAAACGGCTATGTAACCGTAGACCGGCAAATGGCCACCAATCTGCCGGGCGTCTTTGCGGCGGGCGACTGCACCGGCGGCCCGCTGCAGCTCTCGAAGGCCGTGGGCGAGGGTCTGATCGCCGGGCAGAGCGCCGCCGGATGGATCGACAGCCGCCGGAAGCATTCCCCAACCGGCGGAGCGTTTCAATCAAGATCATAGAGAAAAGGAGTCATCAGTTATGGCATTACAGCATTGGAAGAGTTCGGAGTTTGACGCCGCGGTGGACGCGGCCCCGCTGGCAGCGGTGGATTTCTGGGCGGAGTGGTGCGGCCCCTGCAAGATGCTGGGCCCCACCATGGAAGCGCTGGCGGAGCAATACGAGGGCAAGGCCCTCATCGGCAAGGTCAACGTGGACGAGGAGCCTGATCTGGCCCAGCGGTTCGGGGTTATGAGCATCCCCACGGTCGTCTTTCTGAAAAACGGTCAGGAATTTGACCGGAAGGTTGGCCTGATGCCCGCCGGCGCCTACACGCAGATTCTGGACGAAAATCTGTAAGCTCACGCCGGACTCAATCCAGCCGGAAATCGCGGCAGTCCCGCTCTGCGGGGCTGCCGCTTTTGATTTTCCCCGGCCTGTCCGCAGGCGCTTGCTCCCCGGCGGCGGGCATGGTACACTGACCTTAAAAAACGGGACGGAAATTTTTCAGGAGGAAGCCGCCGGGCTTTTCGCGTGGGTTTTTCCTCCGGCTGTTGTATTGATTTGTAAAGACAGAGAGAAAGGAGGGAACGGCGTGTCGGATGCGGAACTGCTGGAACTTCTGCGTACCAATCCGGACCGCGGCATGGAATCGCTTTTGGGAAAGTACACGCCCCTGCTCCGGTATGTCATCGGCGGCGTTCTCCGGGACCGCCAGGACGCGGAGGACTGCTTCAGCGAGGTTTCCCTGAATCTTTGGCAGCGGATCAGCGGCTATGACCCGGGCAAAGGCGGGCTTCCCGCCTATCTGACGGCGGCGGCCCGGAACACGGCTCTGAATCATCTGAAAGCCCGGCTCCGGCGGGAGCAGCATCAGGCGGAGCAGCCCGTGCCGGACTCGCCCGCCACGCCGGAGCAGCAGCTGCTGCACCGGGAACGGATGGAGCATCTGAAAGCGGCCATCAGCCGCCTGCCCGCGGCAGACCGGAAGCTGTTTTACCGGCGGTATTACTACTTACAGCCAGTGGCGCAGATCGCCGCAGAGCTGGGACTGTCCCAGCGGGCCGCCGAGGGGCGGCTGTACCGTCTGCGGCAGAAGCTGCGTCAGGAGTTGGGAGGTGAAGGACAATGAGCGAGAAATGGGACGACTTTGACTGCGCGCTGGCCTCTTCCCTGTCGGAACTGCCGACGCCGGACGACAAAACGGTCCAGGAAATGACGCCCTTCCGGGACGCCATCTGGCGAATCTGCATTGGGTTCATCGCCTGCACCTTCACGCTGGAAATCGCCTACCTGGACGTCATCCTTCCCGCCGTGGGGATGGCCCAGATCTATCTGGGATTCCGGACGCTGCGGAAAAACAACGCCTGGTTCCGCGCCGCCTGGTATATCTGCATCGGAAAGGCCGTCATGCAGTACGCCGCTTCCGCTCTGGCGGCCACCCGGCTCTCTCTCCCCTTTTCCCGGGAGCTGAGCCTTCTGAGCATAGCGGGAACCATCCTTCTGTTCCTGCTGCTGCATCTGGGGCTGAGCCAGGCCGCCCGGGAGACCGGGCATCCCCTCTCCCGCCGCCCCGCCCTGTGGGCCGCGGTATGGTTCTGCGTGCTGACCGCCATGGCGCTCCGTTCTCCCGGGGCCGGCCTGCTGCCGCTTCTTCTGCTGATTGCCGCGTTCGCGTGCATTATCCGGGCCCTGCTGCGGATACCCGAAGAACTGGAGGGCTGGGGATACGCAATCCGCGCCGCGCCGGTCCGGTGGAACGCCTCCCGGTTCCTGTGGCTTTACCTGGGAACGCTGGCGGCGCTGATTGTGGGGCTGAGCCTGTGCTCCAACCATCTCCCGGCGGACGCCGCGCCGGTTCCGCAGACTCAGTCCGCCGAAGCCTCCGTCATCCGGGAACGCCTGACCGGGCTTGGCTTTCCGGAGGATGTGCTGAACATGCTTCCGGAAGAAGAGCTTCAGCGGCTCAAAGGCGCGGACGCCTGCTGGACCCACCGGGACTACCGCTGGGAATATCAGGGGCTGGTGGTGGACAGCACGCAGGTCCGCATCGGCCCGCAGACCGTCCGCTGGTACTATGCATTCTGGGTGGACAACGAACGGGACGTGTGGCAGAACCGGGCTCTGGCGCTGCTGGACAGCTATGCGGACGTCTCTTCCGATCTCGCCGCGCAGATCCTCTGGAAGCGCGGCGAAACCCGGTACGCCGCCGCCGTTTCCCCGCTCCGGGAGTCCAACATCTCCTACTTCGGGGATACCTATGAGACTATGACCGCCCGGTTCAGCTTCCCCTTCCGGAGCGAGGCGCATCAGGGCTGGATGGCCTTTACCGCCCAGTACCCGGAGGACGCGGCCGGAGGCAGCGGAGAGTTTTCCTACTGCTGGGAGGCCTACACGCGGTTTTACCCTTACGCGCCGCTCGCGGCACAGTCTGTGGATACCCTCAGCAACAGCACGATTGCCTCCTTTGATTTTCAAAAGAACTCCTGATTGCCCCTCTCCCGCGGCCCCGCCTGTTTCAGGCGGGGTTTTTTATAAATCCTCTTGACAAGAACGTTTGTTCGATTTATGATAGCAATATCATAAAACATTTGTTCGATAAGGAGAGATTGCATATGACTGGCTGGACATTCTTTTTTACCCTGGTGGGCATCGTCTTTCTGACAGATCAGCTGTTCCGGGTCCTCGACGCCATTGAGCGTCCCGCCCGGCGCCGCTGACGCCGGCAGGCCCCCATGGACGTTCTGGAAAAGCTGACCATCCTGACAGACGCGGCCAAGTATGACGCAGCCTGTACCTCCTCCGGCGCCAGGCGGGGATTCCGGAAGGGAATGATCGGCTGCACCTCCTCCGCCGTCGCCGGCTGCTGCCACACCTTTTCCGCAGACGGGCGGTGCGTCACACTGCTGAAGGTTCTGCTGACCAACCGCTGCGCCTACGACTGCAAATACTGCGTCAACCGGCGAAGCAGCGACACCCGCAGAGCCATGTTCACCCCCCGGGAGCTGGCGGAGCTGACCATCCAGTTCTACCGCCGGAACTATATCGAGGGGCTGTTTCTGTCCTCCGGCGTCTATCGCAGCCCGGATACCACCACGGAGCTGATGATTCAGGCCCTGTCCATTCTGCGGAATCAGTACCGCTTCAACGGCTATATCCACGCCAAGGCCATTCCCGGAACCTCGCCGGAACTGATCGAACAGCTGGGCTATCTGGCGGACCGGCTGAGCGTCAACATTGAGCTGCCGTCGGAGGCCGGACTTCAAATCCTGGCGCCGGACAAAACAAAAGGAGCCATTCTGGCTCCCATGGGACAGATCCGGCGGCGGGCCGCCGCCAACAAGGAGGAACTGGTAAAATACCGCCACGCCCCCAAATTCGCCCCGGCGGGGCAGAGCACCCAGCTGATCGTGGGCGCTACCCGGGACAGCGACCTCCACATTCTGCGGCTGACCCAGGGGCTGTACGACCGGTATCATCTGAAACGGGTGTTCTATTCCGCCTATGTGCCGGTTGTGGAAAACGCCCTGCTGCCCTCCAGAGAGGTAAAGCCTCCCCTTCTGCGGGAGCACCGGCTGTATCAGGCGGACTGGCTGCTGCGCTTTTACGGCTTCCGGGCCGAAGAGCTGCTGGACGAACAGACGCCGGATTTCAACCCCCAGGTGGACCCGAAGTGCAGCTGGGCGCTGGCTCATCTGGACTTCTTCCCGGTGGAGGTCAATACCGCGGATTACGAGACCCTGCTCCGGGTGCCCGGCATCGGCGTGACCTCCGCCCGGCGGATTGTGTTCTCCCGCCGGGCTGGACGGCTCCGGATCGAACAGCTGCGGAAGCTGGGGGTGGTGATGAAGCGGGCCCAGTATTTCCTTACCGCCTCCGGCAAAATGGCCGAGGGCCTGCGGTTCACGCCGGACAGCCTGCTGCGGGGACTGATTGCCGCCGAGCGCTCCAGCCTTCCGCAGCCGGAGATGGAGCAGCTGTCCCTGTTCGATAGCGCAGTATGAGAGGAGCGTTCGATGGAGGAAGTACTCTACTGCTACGACGGCAGCTTTGACGGGTTTTTGTGCTGTGTGTTCGAATCCTATGCCAGCCGGGAGCGGCCCGCCGCCATCGTCCGGGAGGAGGATCTGGAACCCACGCTGTTCTCCACCCGGCAGATCGTCACGGACGCCGGCCATGCCCGGCGGGTATCCGCGAAAATCCGGCAGCTGTCCCCGGAGGCCGCCCGTCTTCTCCGCCGGGGATTTCTCACCTGCATGCCGGACCGGGAAATCCGCCTGTACCGCCTGATCGGAAAGCTGCTGAAAGAGGGCCCCGGATTTCTTCAGGATCTGTCCGACGAGACGCTGTACCCGGTGCTGAAGGCCGTCCGGTTCCTGGCCGCGGAGGTGGAAAAGCTCCGGGGGGTTGTCCGGTTCTCCGACTTTGACGGCGTGCTGGTCAGTGAAATCGAGCCGAAAAACCGGGTTCTCCCGGTTCTGCGAAGCCACTTCTGCACCCGCTTCCAGAACGAGAAGTTCATGATCTACGACCGCACCCACCGGGAGGCTCTGTTTTACGCCGGCCAAACCGCGTCCATCCTGCCGCTGGAACACTTCCGGATGGCGGCCCCCGACAGGACGGAGGCATCCTTCCGGGTGCTGTGGAAACGGTTTTACGACACCATCGCCATTCCGGAGCGGAACAATCCCCGGTGCCAAAACACCCATCTGCCCAAGCGCTACCGGGGCATGATGACGGAATTTCAGGCCCCGTCCTATTTTCAGGCCGCCCGGGTCACACAACCCCATCTGCCTGAAAGCTCTCCCGCAGATGGGCCAGTCCCTTTTTCTCCAGACGGGAGATCTGAACCTGGGACACGCCCACTACCCGGGCCGTCTGCTCCTGGGTCAGCCCCTTGAAATAGCGGAGCAGAATGGTCATGCGCTCCTTGTCCGGCAGGCACCGGATGGCCTCCTGAAGGGCAATCCGCTCCACCAGCGTCTCCTCCGGCGCGTCGGTGCCCAGTGTTCCCTCCAGCGTCAGGCCGTCCTCGTTTTCCGATTGGAGCGACTCCGGCGAAGCGGTGGCCAGATCCACCCGGGCAATCTCCTCCGGAGCCATGCCGGTGGCCTCCGCCAGCTCCGAGAGCACCGGCTCCCGGCCCAACTCCTGGCGCAGAGACTCCCGGCTGGTGTAGAGAAGCTGCGCCTTTTCCCGGGTCGTGCGTCCCACCTTGACCGCGCCGTCATCCCGGAGAAACCGGCGGATCTCCCCCACGATTTTCGGCACGGCGTAGGTGGAAAAGCAGGTGCCGTAGGAGAAGTCAAACCCCCGCACCGCCTTTAAAAAACCCAGGCAGCCCAGCTGATACAGATCCTCCGGGTCCACGCCCCGCCCGCAGTACCGCCGGACGATGCTCCAGATCAGGCCGCTGTTCTCCCGCACCGCCTGGGCGCAGGCGTCGTTATCCCCGGACTGGGCCGCCCGCAGCAGCTCCCCGTTCATTTCTGCTGGGACAGCCGCGTGGCGATTTTCCGCCGCATCACCACCGTGGTGCCCTTTCCCGGAACGGAGCGCACCGTCAGCTTATCCATAAAGCTCTCCATGATGGTAAAGCCCATGCCGCTGCGCTCCTCTCCGCCCGTGGTAAACATGGGCTGCCTGGCCCGGTCTACATCCGGGATGCCCTTCCCGTAGTCCTTCACGGTGATCTCCAGCACGTTTCCCTGACAGATCCGGGCCTTGAGCACCACCTTCCCCACGGTGGCGGGATAGGCGTGGACAATGGCGTTGGTCACCGCCTCGCTGACCGCGGTCTTCACGTCCTCCAGTTCATTGAGCGTCGGGTCCATCTGGGCCGCGAAGCAGGCGGTTACCGCCCGTGCGAACCCTTCGTTGGCGCTGCGGCTGGGAAATTCCACTGTTATGTAATTGCTGGCTTTACTCTTCATGGCTGCCTCCTCCTGCCTGTATCGTTACCAGCCGGCCAATGCCGGCCGCGTCCAAAACCCGCTTTGCCTGCCGCGGCACATGGCAGACCAGCACGCTGCCGCCCAGATTCTGCATCCGCCGCTGAGCCCGCAGCAGCACCGCGATGCCGGAGCTGTCCATAAACGTCACGCCGGAAAAATCCAGAATCAGCTTTCTGGGCAGCGCCGCGTCAATCGCCTGTTCCAGCTCCCGGATGGCATCCTTCGCTCCGTGGTGATCCAGCTCCCCCGAAAATTCCAGCAGCAGGTTCCGATCCGTGCTCTTTGCGTTCAGTTCCATTTGTTCCACCTCGTTCGTATCCGGCCATTCCCCGCTGTTTTCTGCTGAAACAGCGGGCTTACGGGTATCATAGCATGCCTGGCGGCGGGTTTGTGTCGAATCGGTTTGCCGCCCGGAAATATTTTCATGTTTTTGCGCTTCCGGCACAGCCGCCGTCCCGCCGGAATAGAATGAATGGGAGGCGATTGGATGGAATCCACGATGTCCGCACTCATGCGGGCCGTTGTTCTGGAAACGCAGGAGGACGCCCTGCTGGTTCGGGATTGCCGTACCCGGCAGAACGTTCTGGTACACACCGATTCGGCCGGCGAATTCCGCCCCTGTGACTGCGTCTGCATCCACTACAGCGGCGCGATGACCATGAGCATCCCGCCGCAGATCAGCGCAGACGAAATTCATTGTCTGCGCCGCGGATAATTCCCGATACACGCGGAAAACGGCGCCGCTGGGGGAGCTTCCTCCAGCGGCGCCGTTTTTCGTTTTCCATGGCCGGCCTCAATGGCCCTGATGCTTTTCTCTGCGCTTTTTCCGGCGGAGCGCAAAGAGCCGGTTCTCCTCTTCCTTCTTCTGCCGGCGGGAGCGCTCCCTGCGCTCCTGCCGGTTCTGCTCCCTCTGGAGGCGCAGAGCCTGCTGGGCGCGGGTTCCAACGCCGCGCCGCTCCATCAGCTTCTGAGCCTCCCGCCGGGCGCGCTTTGAATGGACCGCTCCGGAAGCCGCCGGATGTACCCGCAGGGCGGGGCTGAAGGACAGGCGGCCGATGTTCTCAAGCAGGAACGCATAGACCTCCGCGTCCCGGGGCTCCGCTCCAAACGTGACCTTGCAGACCTCGTACACTCCCGCCCCGCTTCGCTCCAGAACGCCGACCCAGAAGGGATCTTCGAAGAAAACCGTCAGCTGCATTGAATTCTCACACATGGAAATTCCTCCTTTAAAGTCTTCCGCAGAGAACGGACAACCAAGGAGGCAGGTTACTGACGGCTGACGCCGCGTCCGGACTACCAACCGGACTGTGTTTTTATCTCCGCGCCAACAGGATAACACCAGTTTCTTTTCCGGTCAAGGCCGAAGGGGGCGCGCCGCGGAATTTCCGCGGCGCGCCCCCTTCTCTTCTTTCGTAACAGGCCTTTGTTCAGCCCTGCATCGCCTTGGCGGATTCCTCCAGCTTGGCGATCAGCTCCCTGTATTTGGCGGCCTTCTCCCGTTCGGCGTTTACCACCGCCTCCGGCGCGTTGGCCACAAATTTCTCGTTGGACAGCTTCTTCTCCGTGATGCGCAGGCCGTTCTCCGCCTTCTCCTTCTCCCTGGCAATCCGCTCCAGCTCCGCCTGGAAGTCCACCAGTTCGCTGAGAGGGATATAGGCGTTGGCCTTCCGGGTGACGATATTCACCAGCCCGTTCAGGTCCGCGGGCGCCTGGCCGGTGACGCTCACCCGGTCGGCGTAGGCCAGCCGCTGAATAAAGTGCGCGCCCTGCTCGTAGATGGCGGGCTCCGCCGTCACCAGAACGATCTCCGCCTTTTTGGAGGGCGGCACGTTCATTTCCGCACGGCGGGCGCGGATGGCCTTGATGGTGTCCATCACCGCCTCCATGGCCTCCGTCTCCGCCGGAAAGTCCAGCGCGGCGTCATATTCCGGCCACCGGGAGGTCATCAGATACTGGCTCGTCTCTCCCGCCGTCTTGGGCAGGGCCTGCCAGATTTCCTCCGTAATGAAGGGCATGAAGGGATGCAGCAGCTTCAGCAGCTGCACCAGCACATAGCACAGCACGTTCTGCGCCACCAGCCTGGCGCCCTCATCCGCGCCGTTGAGCCGGGACTTGGTCAGCTCGATATACCAGTCGCAGTAGGTGTCCCACAGGAAATCGTAGACCTTGGCGGAGGCCACGCCGATCTCGTAGCTGTCCAGATTCTCCGTGACCTCCTTCACCAGCGCGTTGAGCTTGGTGAGAATCCACTTGTCCTCCTGCTCCAGCTGCTCCGCCGAAGGCAGCTGGTACTGGCTGATGGTCAGATTCATCTGGACAAACCGGCTGGCGTTCCAGATCTTGTTGGCGAAATTCCGCATGGCCTCGCACTTTTCGGTATAGAACCGGGTGTCGTTGCCGGGGGAGTTGCCGGTGATGAGGTTGAAGCGC
>ERZ808240.1898-NODE-1898-length-24402-cov-4.099971_pt1 | contig 24402 bp, 23 predicted proteins | sample MGYA00521084_ERZ808240 | MGnify/ENA primary metagenome ERZ808240 (study PRJEB31516, sample SAMN03275571) | gut metagenome | biome: mammalia-associated habitat; material: feces | host: Papio cynocephalus | place: Kenya | collected 2012-08-06 ... | reverse complement strand
ATAACAAGAAGCGCCATCTGCGTGACGTTAGAATAGCACATATATTAATTAAATACAAGAATTAAATTAAAGAAGAGGTGCGGTTCCTTCCGCCTTCCAAAACTTTCGCGCATAATAAAATCCGGCTGCTTATTTTCACGATAATTGATTCTATTTTCCAGATTTTCTTACGCCTAACTTAGTCTGCACAGTGCACTGTCTGAGCCGCCCTTTGGCGAGTTTGCACTGTCAGACTAAAATAAGCGGCGTACGAAAATCAGAAAATAAATCATATCTGAAAATAAGCAGCCGGATTATATATTATGCCGAATTATTTAACACATTTTACTGAGTTCTCAGTTCTGCTCCCATCTTCTTCTGCAGCTTCTTCATTACCTGATTTGCTACATTTTCGATTTCCTGAGAAGTCAGTGTCTTCTCATTAGATCCGATGGTCAGTCTGATCGTTACAGATTTCTTGCCCTGTGGAATCTGTTTTCCACGATACTCGTCTACGAAATCTGCTTTCTTCAGGAACTCGCTGGCTTTTTTCTTACCAAGAATTGCCTCATGCATATCACTCCATACTGCATTGGAGTCAAAGAGCATGGAAATGTCATACTCGTTCTCCGGATATGCTGCAAGATGTGTAAATTTATTTGTTCTGGAAATGAGTGGTTTCAGTTTCAGAACGTCTAACTCAAAGAGCATGACGGATAGGTTCTTGATTCCACAGTCCATAGATGCTTTCTTAGCCAGAAGTCCCATATCACCGATTTTCTCGTCTCCACGGTAAATGTTGAGCCATACTACATTGTCTGCCCATACTGGTTTTTCATCTTTTCTGAACTCAAATGTCTCCTGGTGTGTATAGCGTGGCATGTACTCCAGAACACCTTTTGCTACCTGGAAGAGTTCTTTTACGTCCTTGACTGTACTTGCAAATGCTCCGGCAATGTGGCGGCGCTGCTCTGGCAGTAACTCGGACTTGTCATATGGTGAAGTGTAATTCCTGTCATGGAATACCTGAGCTTCCTCAAAGATTGAGAAATCATTGAAGTAACGCTCATTCTTTGCAACTGCCTCACAGAGGTTCGGAAGCAGTGACGGACGCAGATAACTGAGATCCGGTGCCGGTGGTGTGGAAAGACGAAGCATTCCTTCTGTTGTCTGCATAATTGCATTCAAATATACGTCATTGACCCAAGGATATGTGTAAATCTCCTGCATTCCACAGCGGATTGCAAGATATTCTTTCATATTTCTTACAAGGTCCTGATCTTTCTGATTGATTGCACTGTCAAATGTTGTTGTAAATGATGTTGCCTCAAAATTATCGTATCCATACATTCTGGCAACTTCTTCCATCACGTCGTCTTTGATGGAAATGTCTCCGGTAGAACGCCATGTTGGAGCAACTACATGCATGTTCTCTCCGTCAATCTGTACATCAAATCCAAGTTTTTCAAGCTTGCCCTGGATTTCCTCATTTGTCAGATGTTTTCCAAGTCTCTTCTCAAGCCATACAAGATTGACATCAATCTCTGCTCTCTTGAGTTTCTTTACATACTTGTCACAGAATCCTGTCACTTTCATTTCCGGATACAGCTCTTTGAAATACTGCATAGAAAGTGCAAGTGCCTGGTCACATCTTTCCGGATCAATGGCTTTCTCATATCTTGCAGAAGCCTCTGTACGGTTATCGTAACGAAGTGCAGTTCTTCGAATTCCTGCTGCCTCGAAGTTTGCAACTTCAAGAATGACACGCTCTGTCTTTGGAAGAATGGAATCCTTTGCTCCACCCATAACACCAGCCAGTGCAACCGGTCCCTCAGAATCTGTAATTACAAGGTCGTCTGTGCAAAGGGAAAGCTCTTTGTCGTTCAGAAGAAGTAATTTCTCATTTTCTGCTGCATGTCTTACAACAATATGATCAGAAATGTTATCTGCGTCAAATGCATGTGTCGGATTACCAGTTGCAAGCATCACATAGTTTGTGATATCAACCAGTGCATTGATCGGGCGCATACCAACTTTCCAGATTCTGCTCTGCATCTGGTATGGCGCTTCTTTTACATTTACACCAGACATTTCTACACCGATATATCTCGGACATCTGTCCGGATCAGCAATCTCTACATTGAAATCAGACTGTACATCTGTCTCAAATGGCTTGATTTCAGCCAGTGGCAGATTATATAATGCCGCGATCTCACGGGCAATACCGTAATGTCCCCAGAGATCCGGTCTGTTTGTCATTGATTTGTTATCAATCTCAAGAAGAACATCGTTCAAGTCAAGGGCATCTGCCAGCGTTGTTCCTGCCGGTACATCAAATGCAGACAGATCAAGAATCTCTGCCTCCTGAGATGCCGGGAAGAGATCTCCCAGTCCGATCTCGTCAGATGCACAGATCATTCCGTAGGAAGCCACACCGCGAAGTTTTGACTTCTTAATCTCAACAGGCTCTCCCTCTCCATGCCAGCGGACAATTGCACCCGGGCAGGATACGGCAACACGCATACCTTTTTCCAGATTGATACCACCGCAGACGATGTCTTTGATCTCACCGTCGCCGATGTCTACTTTGCAGACACGAAGCTTGTCTGCATTCGGGTGTGGCTCGATATCCTCAATCACACCTACTACCATATGCTCGAAACGGTCTGCCAGGTACTCTACATCCTCGACTTCAACAGTATCCATAGTCAGATCATATGCAAGCTGTTTCATATCCATATCTTCAGGGATATTTACAAAATCTTTAATCCATGATAATGATAATTTCATCTTATACTCTCCTCCGCTTATCTGAACTGTTTCAGGAATCTTAAATCGCCACTGTGGAACAATCTTACGTCATCAACGCCGTAGCGCATCATAACCAGTCTGTCCAGACCTATATTTACATAGAAACCTGTGTACTCATCCGGATCCAGTCCTGCTGCACGAAGTACATTTGGATGTGGTGATCCACCCGGCATAACCTCGATCCAGCCAACATGTTTACATACGCTGCAGCCTTTTCCGCCACAGACCTGACACTCCATGTCAATCTCAAATCCAGGCTCTACAAATGGGAAGAAACCGGAACGCATTCTGACCGGAACGTCTCTTCCGAATACCTTACTTAAAATGCTCTGAATCATAACTTTTCCGTCTGTGAACTTGATATCTTTATCCACGATCAGAGCCTCATACTGGAAGAACGCTCTCTCATGATGGGAATCTGTTGTCTCATTACGATATACACGTCCCGGATATACAAAACGATACGGCGGTTTGTGTGTCTGCATGTAACGGACACTTCCTCCTGTCAAATGTGGTCTCAGGCAAAGCTTCTCATTTGTACTTCCACTGTCATGACCTTCCAGCCAGTATGTGTCCATACTCTCTCTTGCCGGATGGTTCGGAGGAAAGTTCAGTTTATCAAATGCATATAACTCACTTGTGATATCGTCCTCCTGGAAGATTTCAAATCCCATAGAACGGAATGCATCATTCAGGTCATAGCACATCTGTGTGATTGGATGAAGTCCTCCATTCGGCGGCAGGATTCCCGGAACAGAACAGTCAAAGTCCGGTGAGACCTCAGAAGCCTTCAGTTTCAGCTCTGTTCTCTTAGAGTTGATCAGTTCTGTTACCTGATTCTTAGCCTGGTTGAGCAGTTTTCCCATCTCCGGGCGAAGCGCTGCATCAAGCTTTGGCATCTCCTTCATTAATACACTCAACGCACCCTGTTTTCCAACATATGCATTCTTTACATTCTGCAGTTCATTTTCATTTGCTGCTTCAGAAATCTTCGTTTTTACTTCTGATAAAATACTGTTGATTTTATCCTTCATTCTAATTCCCCTTTCTATTACTCTTTTAGGTTCAGTGTCTCTTTTTATTTAAAGCTACTGTTCCGAGTTAACTCTGAACATAAACATTTTATTGAAAATAAAAAAAGCACCGCCACTTGTGATGAACAAGGGACGATGTTACTCGCGGTACCACCCTATTTCAGAGCTCTTATCACTCTGCACTCTTTTATGTGTATTCGATCTGCTACACGAACATCCGACTTAACGCACCGGCAATAACAAATGCTTTTCATCGGAAGACTCCCATACTGAAATTTCCAAAAGGTTCGCGTGAAATGCTCTCAGCCGGTGACACTTCATCTCTGCTTCACTACATCTTCTGTACTTACATATGTTCATAGTCCAAAATCAAAAGTATTATTACATAATTTTATGCATTTGTCAACGCTCGAGTTTATCCATATCAAAATGTTATGGTTTTAATGCAAAATTGTTATTTTACGTCCCATTTCTACTATGCTATGATGATGCTGGTTAAAAAATTAACATGCAATTTTAAAAAAAAAAGAAAGAGGTACAATATGGACAACAACAAAATGTGTCTTGAGAAGCAACCGTTATCTCAGGAAATGCTTGAAAAAATGAATGCCTACTGGCGTGCTGCCAACTATCTGTCAGCCGGCCAGCTTTATCTTCTGGACAATCCGCTCTTAAAAGAGCCACTTACTATGGACCAGATCAAAAAGAAGATTGTAGGTCACTGGGGCACAGTTCCTGGTCAGAACTTTGTCTATGTGCACTGCAACCGTGTCATCAAACGTTATGACCTGGATATGATTCTTCTTTCCGGTCCGGGACACGGCGGAAACTTCTTAATTGCCAATACCTATCTGGAAGGTTCTTACAGCGAGGTATATCCGAACATCAGCCAGGACGAGGAAGGTATGAAAAAAATGTTCAAACAGTTCTCCTTCCCTTGTGGCGTTCCAAGTCACTGTGCTCCTGAGACACCTGGATCCATCAACGAAGGCGGTGAGCTTGGTTACTCTATCGCACATGGCTTTGGTGCCGTTTTGGATAACCCGGATCTGATTGCAACTGTTGTAGTCGGAGACGGCGAGGCTGAGACCGGACCGCTGGCAACTTCCTGGCAGTCCAACAAATTCCTGAACCCGATTACAGACGGTGCAGTACTTCCGATTCTTCATCTAAATGGATATAAAATCAGTAACCCGACCATTTTCTCACGTATTTCTCATGAAGAGGTGGAGAACTTCTTCAAGGGTTGTGGCTGGAAGCCATACTTTGTTGAAGGCGATGATCCAATGACCATGCACAAGAAAATGGCTGAGACCATGGATACTGTTATCGAGGAGATTAAAGTAATCCAGAAAAATGCGCGTGAGAACAATGATCCTACACGTCCGTTCTGGCCAATGATCGTTCTTCGTACACCAAAGGGCTGGACAGGACCGAAGGTTGTAGACGGAAAACAGGTAGAAGGTTCTTTCCGTGCGCATCAGGTTCCACTTTCCATGGAAACACCAGAGCATTTAAAACAGCTTGATGAGTGGCTGAGAAGCTATCACCCGGAGGAGCTCTTTGATGAGAACGGCCGTCTGATTCCAGAGCTTCAAGAACTGGCTCCAAAAGGAAATGCACGACTTGGCGCAAACCCTCACACAAACGGCGGACTTCTCATGAAAGACCTGCGTCTCCCAGATTTCCGCGAGTATGGAATCGAAGTAGAGCCTGGAAAGACAAAAGCCCAGGATATGATCGAGCTTGGCGGATTTATCCGTGACATTTACGAATTAAATGATGACAACAAGAACTTCCGTATCTTTGGGCCAGACGAGAGTATGTCAAACCGTCTGTACAAAGTATTTGAGACACAGAACCGTGACTGGAATGCAGAAATTCTTCCGACTGATGAGTGTCTGTCTCACGGCGGACGTATCATGGACGGTATGCTCAGCGAGCACATGTGCGAGGGCTGGCTGGAAGGTTATCTTCTGACCGGACGTCATGGATTCTTTGCAAGCTATGAAGCATTTATCCGTATCATCGACTCCATGGCTGCACAGCACGCAAAATGGTTAAAAGTATGCAACCAGCTTTCCTGGAGACAGCCGATTGCATCTTTGAACCTGATTCTGTCTTCCAATGTATGGCAGCAGGATCACAACGGATTCACACATCAGGATCCTGGATTCTTAGATCATATTGCCAATAAGAAAGCAGATGTGGTACGTCTGTATCTCCCACCGGATACAAACTGTCTGCTCAATGTATTCAACCATTGTATCAAGAGCAAAAACTACGTCAATGCAATCGTAGCTTCCAAGCACCCAAGCTGCCAGTGGCTCTCTATGGATCAGGCAGTAAAGCACTGTAAACAGGGAATCGGCATCTGGAACTGGGCAAGTAACGACTGTGGCGAGGAGCCAGATCTTGTTATGGCTTGTTGCGGAGACACACCGACACTTGAGACAATGGCTGCTGTTACCATTCTCCGTGATGAGATGCCAGATCTTAAGATCCGTGTTGTAAATGTTGTGGATCTCTTCAAACTGGAGTCCAACCGCAAACATCCTCATGGCTTAAGCGACGATGAGTACGATGCAATCTTCACAAAAGATAAACCGATCATCTTCGCATTCCACGGATATCCGACTCTTGTTCACGAGCTGACATACGAGCGTAACAACCGCAACATGTCCGTTCACGGATATCAGGAAGAAGGTACGATCACAACACCATTTGATATGCGTGTACAGAACCAGATTGATCGTTTCAACCTTGTAAAAGACGCGATCATGCATCTGCCACAGCTTGGAAACAAAGGTTCTTACCTCATTCAGAAAATGAATGATAAACTGGTAGAGCACAAAGAGTACATCGCAGAGTACGGACAGGATCTTGAAGAAATCCGCAACTGGGAATGGCATAAATAAAAACGCCTGTTTATTATTTCCACCTTCTATAAAAGACTCCATAATCACCAAAATCAGTGATTATGGAGTCTCTTTTAATGTTTTTCATTTAAAAAATTCTGAAATTCCCTGGAAGCAATACTCTGCGGATATTCTGTATCATAAATCAGAATTACACTTCTCTCCGGCAATGCCTCTTCCACATCAATTTCGAATACATTTCCGCTCTCAATTTCTGCTCTGGCAAATTCCTCTGGAATAAATCCTATTCCCAGATTATGCCGCACTGCCGGAAGAATCATATCGGTCGTTGCCAGTTCCATGTCCGGCGAAAACCGAAGTCCGTGCTTCTCAAAATATTCATTCAAAAATGTACGGGTGAGGGCTTCTGCAGTCAGACTGATCCATGGATATGCTGACAGCTCCTGCAATGAAATTTTTCTTCCCTGCAATTCCCGGTATCTGCTGCCCCCGATCAGAATCTCCTGATAATTCTGCAATATCTTTCTCTTAAGAGGCTTTCCGACCGAAAATGCTGTCGAAACAAAAGCCAGGTCTACCTTTCCCTCTTTCACCGCATTTACAGAATCCATCGTACTGTTATTCAGCACCTTAAAATGCACATTCGGATACCTCTGGTTGAACTCACCCATCGCCTCAAAAAGATAACAATGAAGCGCCGTCTCCGTCGCACTGATGTAAATCGTTCCATTTTCCAGACTAATCAGGTTACTCAGATCATTTTCTCCCTTGAAGAACTGTGCACACCCGGCCGCAACATACTTATAAAATGTATGCCCCTCCGGTGTCAATGTCATACCCTTCTTACTGCGCGTAAAAAGCCGGCACCCCAGGTCATTTTCCAGATTATGTATCGTCCTCGTCACCGCCGGCTGGCTGGTCTTCAACACACTGGCAGCCTTGGTCAGGTTCTCATACTTCGCTACATAATAAAATGCTTTGTAATACTCAAAATTAGAATTCATATGTCACTACCACCAATCAAAAAGCGAGAGACCTTTCAGCCTCTCGTCATAAACTTCATCGCTCGGTCAGTTTTTATTTTACCATCTTGTCAGAACCGTCACAAGACTCATCACTCGGTCAATTTTCATTTTACCGTCATTGCATTCTGGCTCACAATCCTTCCGGGCTCATTTTACGCCCTGCAGGTAATCCGCATGACTTATAAAGCCGGAAAAATCAGCTTCGGAACCGCAATACTGCATGGTATCCTGCAGCTCTTTTTCCTGACAGATGTCTTAAGCGCCATGTACCTTGCAGCCGTAAAATGGAAACGTGCAAAGAAAAGCTCTATCGTAATCGGAATTGTATATATTGTCTGTGCAATTGGAGTCATTGTGCTTCTTTATTCTGTTAAGCCTATTCCAAATGTCATGGTTCCTGTATAATTTACACCTGGTTCAATATTCATTCTTGGATCAAGTACTGGTTTTGCCGTATAAATTACAGTTCCATTCTCTGTAAAAGAAGCTAACTCTGTTCCTGTTGCAGTATCATTCCCGGTTGTTTCAATTGTGTTACCATCTGCTGCAATCAGCTGGTAACGAATCGTATCCGTATAAGTCGGTTTAGAAGTCTTTGCCTGTAATACAAGCTGATTTCGATAATAATCAGTACCTGCGATTGTTACCGTTACTTTCTTTCCGTCCAGATCAGCGATATCTTTTGCTTCAATATTAAGGGCAGTTCCCTCCTTTGAAAGTGCCAGCGCTGAAGGTATAGATACCGTATATGTCGGTTCATTTTTCTGAACATAAGAAAATTCTGTTGACGCAGATGTTGTATTCTCTTCTGCATGAACCGGAAGCGCGAATGCAGATACGGTAAGCACCGCTGCAATCACTGCTGTTGAAAGCATTTTCATATTCTTTACAGATTTCATATTTAGTCCTCCCTCGTATAATTGATGGATAATCATTTATTTGATATCCGTTAAACCTACGCCATAGTCCATCCAGCCAGTATAATGAACGCCTTTCTGGATTGCCAGATTGTCCCCTTCTTTTCCTTCACGATCCGGATAATCTTGTGCACATGGATATATTTCATAATTTGCTGTACCATCCTCTGTAAAAGCAGCCAGTTCCATACCTTTAATCTGCTTCTCCAATGCACCCGTCTTAAAGTCTCCGCTTGTTCCTTTAATATTCAACGTCATCATATATGGTTTTGCACCATTCATCTTATCTCCCTCAAGATATAATCTTCCCTTATACCCATTTCCGTTTTGCAATGTTACCGTGATTTTCTTGCCTTCCGGAATATTTTTTACATCACTGGCTGTAATCGGTACCAGCGTATGTTCTTTTGCACTCAGTGTTACAGTTTCCGGTACAGTGACCGTATAAACTGGATCATTCGCTACATAAAGGGAAAAATCTGTGTGTGCACTGCCTGTGTTCGCTGCAAATGCCGGCGTTACCATCATCATTCCTGCCATAACACTTGTCATAACTGCTGCTGCGATTCTTTTTTTCATTTTGTTATCCTCCTAAATAAAAATTATAAATGAATATCTATATTGACAGCCATACTTCGAGCATATGCCCTTTCTGACCGTTAGTTTACAACATGTAAATCGGCTTTTACACTTGCTCCATTTAAACGCGTATTTTTTCCATCCATAGAATAGGTAGAAATATTCATATATATTGTATAGTCTCCTGCATCCAGCGCTTTATCTACCTGAAATTCACTGATTGCCTTTCCCGGTTCAATATAGTCAGACTCATAAATCGGAGTCTCATCATCTCCAACCGTAATACTGTATTTAAAATAACAGTCATTATCCTTCGGATTTGCCAGGGTAATCTTCCAGGTCTTATCTCCTGCCCCGACACTGAGTTCTCCATATCCCGGAATTTTGATACCTGAATCCTGCTGTCCTGATAAATTATCTAAATCCTTGTCCCAGTCTGATGCATCCTGATCTACCACAACACCATTGGAGTTATCTGCCGGCTTCTGCTGCCCAAGCTTGTATGCAAATGTAATTCCCAATATCATAGCAAGAAATATTACCACAGCTACTATCCATATTTTCTTATTTCTTTTTTCCTTTACTTTCATGCACCTAATCTCCATCCTTTTCTTTCTTCCGGCCTTTACTTATTATGACTCCCATCGCTCCCACTACTGCACTCACTGCAAGCAATATCTCATAATCCAATATTTTATCTCCGGTAGTATCACCTGTCTTTACAACGGAAGTATCCGCTTTCCCGTTATCTTCCCGCTTGTCCGTCTGATTGCTTTTCTGACTGTTATTTTCGTTATCATCCGGTACATAAAGCTGAATATTCGTCCGGGTTTCCGCATAGGTATTCTGATGCATAAAACCAGCCAGTACCGCAAAGCTCAGAATGAACATGTATTTTTGTACTCTCCGTTGTATTTTCATCGTAGTTTCCTCCTCGTTTCTTACTCTTCAACGATTCATTTATCAACTCTCTTCTGCCTTGATGCACTTATTGTAGCAACCTCTGTTTTTGGATTGCGGCATATTCGTGTAATTCTTTCGTAAAATTTTTTTAAGTTCACGTTAATCACAATCCATTATTAAAAAATAAGTTAATTTCCAGTAAAAAAAGACAGTGAACCGCCTAAAAACAATTCACTGTCTCTATGATTTTCAAAAACATCAGCCCCAATATTCCATTTTTTCAACTAATACTCTTATCAAATTACTGCTTAAAGGTCCGCAGAGTCTATGAGCTTTTTCGCCTGCTCCTCATTCTTTGCTTCCACAAACACATCAACTCCGTAAAGTCCAAATCCTGCTGTACTATACACAGAAACTCCGTCCCCTGATTCCTGAGAAAATGCAGAGATTCCATTCTCTTTTAACAACTCTATGATTCTTTCCGCCTCTATAATATCGTGCACATTACAAAGCTTTACACAACCGTCCTCAGACGCTGAATTCTTTTCCTTATGTTTGAAAAAAGCTCCCATCTTACATTCCTCCATTTCTGATACTTTTGACATTTCCGCAGTTTTATATAATCATTTTACCACATTTCCACACTTTTTATATCTTCATTCTTTATTAATTTACTTACCAGTAATATACTTATATTGAATTTTTTATACTATTATGTTATGCTGCAATTGCTGCCACCCTCCAAGCGAAAGGAGGTGAAGTCTTATGCACGAAACTCTCATCACATTTTTTGTTTCTGTTATGGCAAGTATTGTTAGCTACTTTATTTGCAAATGGCTGGACAGAAACGACAGGCAGTAACAGCCTGAAAGGTATAAGCCACCTTACATAAACGGAATAAAAACTCCCGGAAGTCTCGACCACTTCCGGGAGTTTTGTTTTGCTCATGCATGAAATTCATCACATTTCTTAGCTGTTATTATCATATGCTTTATTTTCATAAAAGTCAACCTATAAGTATATATTTCCCATTAGTTTTTCTCTATCCCCACATCACACCTGCAAAAATGTACATTGCAATTCCTACAACACCTATCACACACAGCACATTTATCACTGTTTCTATTGTTGACTTGGTGTTACTTATATCATTATAAATTGCATTCAGTTGTTTTTCATTTAGATTCTTATCTCTGACATCTTGTACCTCTACATCTTTCACAAGTGCATCTAATGACATTCCAAAATAGTCACTCAGTAAAACAAACCTCTGTAATCTCTCGCAGTACCTTACACGGAATGCCCACTGCTATAACATTTTCCGGTATATCTTTTGTCACAACACTTCCGGCTTCGATAATCGTATTATTACCAATCATAACTCCTGCCAGTATCTTCACATCTCCGCCAAGCCACACATTTTTCCTATTCTGTCATATGCGCTTTACCTCCTAAATCCAGCATATATAAAATGCTGTCTCTGTCCGGATATTCATAAGGAATCGGTAATTCCTCTGTTTTAATCTTCCGAAATCCTGCTTTCTCATAGAACCGATGTGATGTATGCGCAACAGACGGTGTGTCTAATATAATATGCTTTATCTCTGCCTCTTTTGCAAGTTCAAGCAGCTTCTTATATAAAGCAAGTCCAACTTTCTGTGAACGATACTCTTTCTTCACGAAAAATTTCTTCATAATTGCACAGTGGTCAGCTTTCATCATCAGTCCAAGAGTTCCGATTACCTTTCCCTGATCCAGCGCAATCCAGAATTCGCCTCCATTTTCCTGATAGGACTTATGAATTGTAAGCAGATCCGGCTGCTCCTCAAGAGACAGATTAATCTTCGACTCATTATTCTGAATATCTAAAATTAATGAAATAATCTCTTCATCATATTTTCCACTGTATGCTTCAATCTGCATTACAAATTCCTCCTCGATGGTTACTTATTATACTGTCTACATTTTTCTTCCAGTAATAAAAAATCATTACATCTTTTTGACAAACTCGTAGTTACACCTTTCTCAAGTTTATGTTTATATAGTTCCAAAGCATTCTTTTTTATTTTATCTTGTAATTTTTTATTTATATAGATTTTCATTTTTCAATCTGTGCAAATAATCAATTCACTCTTGATTCCATTCAGTTCAATTGCATTATCCGCCTCCGGCGTATCAAATCGTTCTGCTTTCTGCCCGGCTTTCTCATAAGAAATACTTGTTCCGATACCTTTTGCAACAGCCTGAAAAGCTGCCTCTTCCGGAACATGTATCTTTGATGTCGCAGACACTTGATTGATTGCAATCTCGCCGCTCAGTGAATCACACATAATCTCCATATCAAGATTACAGTCAACCTCCAGCGAACCGGCAACATTTTCCAAAATCAGATTTGTTGTCTTCATACCTAGTTCTATATTTTCGCACTCTACCGAATGGATTACAACCGTTTCTGCATGAACCTCACACTCAATCTTATCTACATATTTCACCGGAATCTGCGCGAAAATATCAATTTCACTCTTCGCCGTCGTTTCCGTGACACCATTTCTTCGTTTTACATCTACATCAATTCGTTTCCGGATATCATCAATCTTTACCTTAAAATCATTCTGAAGTGTTGGAAATGTATTGGAACCCAGACGAACCCGAATTTTCTCGCCCTCATATCCAGCCAAAACAAACCGTTTTGCTCCACCAAGTTTCATATCATAATGCTTTGCTTCATCAATATCATACTCTGTAATACTCTCATACAGATATTCAGGCTCCGATACTCTTTTTGAACCTTTTTCATTTGAAAGCAGATCATCTATGGAAATGTCAAACAGCGCTGAAATCGCCATTATATTTTCAATATCCGGAATTCCCGCACCCGTTTCCCATTTTGTAACCGCCTGTCTTGATACACCAAGCTTCTCCGCCAACTGCTCCTGTGACATACCAGCCTGCTTGCGAAGCATCTTCAAATTTTCTGCAAAAGTCATATTCACAATCTCCTTATTTTTAATGTCCCATAACAAAATACAGTATAGAAAACCGCACTTTCCATCACAAGCACACAAAGATGTCATCAAAACATTTTTCTGCTACTTTGCGTAGCATTTCCCTTATTTCCCTATTTTACCACACCTTCTCCTCTCGCGGACTTTAAACTTCCGCCTTTTAATAGATAGCGCAGCAAAATCCTCCGCCTTTTCACGCCCTCTCCCACACGCGGACTTTAAACTTCCGATTATATAAAAATACAGCTACCGTTTGCAAATTATAGATTCCATTTTGCAGATTTTGTGAGCATAATTAAGTCAGGCGGTGTACTGTCTGAACCTCTGGTGAGTTTACACCGCCTGACTTTAATTGATGGCGCAACAAAATCAAAAAATAAATCTGATTTGCCAACGATAGCTGTATTTTATTTTGTATTTGCAGAATTTAAATTCGTGTGTTACGTTCCCTTGACACCTTCAACCGGTTCATGGCTCTTGCCAGGGAAGCTTTCGTGTGATAGTACTCCTGGATACTCTGCTTCTGACGAAGTTTTTCTTCCATGACTTCACGTCTCTCTTCCGCTCTTCTGGCATCGATTTCTTCCGGTTTTTCAGCGGTCTGTACCAGCATGGTGACACGGTTGTTGACAACCTCAAGGAAACCGGTTCCGACGGCAAGTGTCTCCCACGTTCCGTCTTCCAGCTGCATCTTCGCCTCACCGACTTCGATGGCAATGACCATGTTCTCATGATCTGCCAGAATTCCCATCTGACCGCCGTCGGCTGCAGGTACGATAACCTTCTGGCATCGTCCGTTATATGCCACACGGTCACTGGCTATGACTTTCAACCAAAATGTTTTCATAGTTTACGCACCTCTTACTCTCCGTCTTTCAGTGTCTTTGCTTTCTCGATAACTTCATCGATGGTTCCGACATTGAAGAAGGCTGCCTCCGGATACTCATCCATTTCTCCGTCGATAATCATCTTGAATCCACGGATTGTCTCTTTCAGTGGTACATATTTTCCAGGAATTCCTGTAAATGTCTCAGCTACGAAGAACGGCTGTGACAGGAATTTCTGAATCTTTCTTGCTCTCATAACGGTTGCTTTATCTTCATCGGACAGCTCCTCCATACCAAGAATGGCGATGATGTCCTGCAGTTCTTTGTATTTCTGAAGAATCTCTGTGACCTGGTTGGCTACTTTATAATGCTCTTCACCTACGATGTCTGCCTCCAGGATACGGGAGTTGGACTCCAGCGGATCTACGGCCGGGTAAATACCCTGCTCAACGACCTTACGTGAAAGTACGGTTGTTGCGTCCAGATGTGCAAATGTGGTTGCCGGTGCAGGGTCTGTTAAGTCGTCGGCCGGTACATAGACTGCCTGAACAGATGTAACAGAACCATTCTTTGTAGAAGCGATACGCTCCTGTAATTCACCCATTTCTGTTGCCAGTGTCGGCTGGTAACCTACGGCTGACGGCATACGTCCGAGCAGGGCGGAAACCTCAGATCCGGCCTGTGTGAATCGGAAAATGTTATCGATAAAGAGCAGTACGTTCTGATGCTCTTTGTCACGGAAATACTCAGCCATTGTAAGTCCTGTCTCAGCGACACGCATACGAGCTCCAGGTGGTTCATTCATCTGACCAAATACCAAAGCTGTTTTCTCCAGTACTCCGGAGGCCTTCATCTCTGTCCAGAGGTCATTTCCTTCGCGAGAACGCTCTCCGACACCTGTGAAGATGGAATATCCACCATGCTCCGTTGCTACATTTCGGATCAGCTCCTGAATCAGTACAGTCTTACCAACTCCGGCTCCTCCGAACAGACCGATCTTACCACCTTTGGCATATGGTGCCAGAAGGTCGATGACCTTAATACCTGTCTCAAGGATTTCAACAGCAGGACTCTGCTCTTCAAATGAAGGCGGCTGTCTGTGAATCTCCCAGCGCTCTGCATCTTTTTCTATCTCTTTTCCATCATCGATGGTCTGACCAAGCACATTGAACAGACGTCCAAGTGTCTGATCTCCAACTGGAACTTTAATACCGCTTCCAGTTGCGCGGACTTCCATGTCTTTGTGAAGTCCTTCACTTGCAGCCAGCATCAGGCAACGTACTTCTCTGTTTCCAAGATGCTGTGCAACTTCCATAATACAGGTCTTATCTCCGTTATCTACCTCAAGGGCATCTTTGATGTTCGGAAGCTCTCCGTCTTCAAATAAAACATCGACAACAGGACCCATGACCTGCACAATTCGTCCTTTATTCATATCTGTTCTCACTTCCTTTTCCGTTTCTGTGCTTTCGCACCGGCGCATACCTCTGTAATCTCCTGTGTGATTGCAGCCTGTCTTGCACGGTTATACGCAATTGACAGCTCTTTGATAATTGACTCGGCACTGTCTGTCGCTGACTTCATAGCTGTCATTCTGGCATTGTGCTCACTTGCATAAGCCTCTACCAGACATCCGTAAATCATTCCGGTTACATAGTTCGGTACGATATTATCCATGACACTCTCTACAGACGGATACAACTGAATTGCCTCACGTCTTAAGTTTGCCGGAATGCTGTCCTCACCGAATGTGCTTCTCTCAAGCGGAAGCAGCTTTACAGTCTCTACAACAGATACCATAGAGTTTTCCATTCGTGTATAGACAACATAGACTTCATCCAGCTCACCATTATTAAACTGATCCATTAATTTTTCAGAGATAATTCTGGCTCTGCTAAGATTCGGTTTCTGCACAGTATATTGGAAATTTTGTTCAATCTCATGTCCCTGACTTACAAAATAATGTCTTCCAAGTTCACCGACGACAAACAACTTATGTTGTCCCGGCATTTTTAAAATTTCCTCTTCTGCTTTTTCTACATTGTGGTTGTAAGCTCCTGCCAGTCCTTTATCACCGGTGATAACAACAGATCCAATCTTCCTTTCTTCTTTCGGAATCTCTTCTCTGCCATCAAAGTACTGGTTACTGACTTCCGGCATATGACGCAGGATTCTGGCGATTTCAGCCTGCAATTTGTAGAAATACGGCTCTGCATCTGCCAGTTTCTGTTTGGCCTGACGCATTTTCGTAGAAGAGATCAGGTACATGGCATTGGTGATCTTCATCGTATCTTTTACACTGTTAATTCGTGTCTGTATTTCTCTGATATTTGCCATACATTAACACCTGCTCTTTTTAAATTCCTCTGCAATCTCCACAATCTTCTGGGACAACTCATCTGACAGATCCTTTGTCTCCTCGATTTCTCTTGCGACTTCCGGATGTGCACTTGCAAAGTAGCTTAACATATCCATCTGGAATCCTTTTACTTTTGCAGTTGGAATTCCAAGCATAACTTTATGTCTTGCAGCACAAAGTGTGATAACTTTATCTGCCAGTGACATTGGCTTTCCAAGTGGCTGTTTCAAAAGCTCCATCAAGCCGCTGCCATATTCCAGCTGTTCCTTCGTTGCATCGTCCAGATCAGAACTGAACTGTGTGAAGACTTCCATCTCACGATACTGGGCCAGATCGATACGAAGACTTCCTGCCGCCTTCTTCATAGCTTTTGTCTGCGCATCTCCACCTACACGGGATACAGACAGTCCAACGTTGACCGCCGGACGCATTCCTGAGAAGAATAAGCTGCTTTCCAGGAAAATCTGTCCATCTGTGATGGAAATAACGTTTGTAGGAATGTATGCAGATACATCTCCGGCCTGTGTCTCGATAATCGGGAGAGCCGTGATAGATCCGCCGCCTTTTTCCTCGCTCAGACGGCTGGAACGCTCCAGAAGTCTTGAGTGAAGGTAGAATACGTCTCCAGGATAAGCCTCACGTCCAGGAGATCTTCCAAGTAACAGAGACAGTGCACGGTATGCAACTGCGTGTTTGGAAAGATCATCATAAACGATCAGTACATCTTTTCCTTTGTACATAAAGTACTCTGCCAGTGCAGTTCCTGCATAAGGAGCAATGTACTGAAGCGGAGCACAGTCACTTGCTGTCGACGCAAGTACGATGGTGTGATCCATAGCTCCTGATGTCTTAAATGTATTTACAACTTTTGAAATCGTTGATGCTTTCTGACCAATGGCAACATAGATACAGATGACTCCGTTTCCCTTCTGGTTCAAAATCGTATCTGTTGCGATAGATGTCTTACCAGTCTGTCTGTCACCGATGATCAACTCTCTCTGTCCACGTCCGATTGGGAACATGGAGTCAATAGAAAGGATTCCTGTCTCCATAGGAACGCTGACAGATTTTCTGTCAATAATTCCAGGTGCTTCATTTTCAATTGGGCGATAATCATCTGCCTCAATTTCCCCTGCACCGTCAATTGGTGCACCGAGGGCATTGATAACTCGTCCGATAAATTTATCTCCTACCGGGATTCCGGCTTTTTTCTTTGTACGCGCAACCTTTGTTCCTTCTTTGATTCCTGTATCTGATCCAAATAAGATACATCCGATCTCGTCTTTCTGGATATCCTGTACCATACCCTTCAGACCATTTTCGAAGGTAACGATCTCGCCGTACATTGCATGATCGATTCCGTAAATGGTAGCGATTCCGTCTCCGACTGTCACAACAGTTCCGACTTCGCTGTCTTTACTGATCTCATCAAAATTCTCTATTTCACTTTTCAGAATTGAAATAATTTCATCTGAATTGATTGAACTCACTTACGTTCACCTCCAGGTCAATTTTTGTTCTAACCGGTCCATTCTTCCGCGAATGCTCCAGTCATATTCATCACTGCCCGCTCTCAGGATAAATCCTCCAAGCAGTGACGGGTCTTTTTCGACCTCCAGATTTACCTTCGATTTATGATATTTATCCATGATAAATGCTTTCATCTTCTCAGCCTGCTCTTCGCTTGGCTCTTCTACACACACGAGAGTCGCAGTCATGGTCTTCTGCTGCTCCTCACAATATTTATCATAGCTTTCGAAAATCTCCTGAATCATGCCCATTCTCTGGTTCTCACATGTTACCTTCAGGAAATTGCAAATAGACTTTGGAAATATCTGCTCGATAACACTATATTTATTCTTTGCTGTGATTACCGGATTTATCAGTACTTCATATACTTCCGGAACCTGCTCAAAGATTTCTTTTGTTTTCTCAATATCTGCTTTCGGAATTTCCAGTTCGTACAGAACTCTTGCATAGCGCTTCGCTGCCGGCTGAACGAACTTTACTGTATTACTCGTCTTTGCCGTCATGAGCGTCACCTACGCTTTCCAAAAACTGATCATAAATCGCCTGATTTCCTTGTTTCCTTGTCTCTTCATCTACAATCTTTCTGGCTGCCTGCATTGCAAGACCGGCAATCTGGGTCTCAACACCGTCCAGTGCCTGCTGACGCTCTGTCTCAATCGTCTTTCTGGCACGCTCGATTGTAGCGTCTGCCCTTCTGTCTGCATCTGCAAGAATCTCATCAGACTGTCTCTTTGCCTCTACGCGGGCATTTTCAACAATTTTAACAGACTCTTCTTTTGCACCGGAAAGAGCTGACTCGTATTCTTTTTTCAGAGCCTCTGCCTCTTCCTGTCTGTCACTTGCATTTTTCAGTCCGTCAGAAATCATCTGCTCACGCTTTTCCATAATTCCCATGACTGGTTTAAACAGGAACTTTTTCAGCAACAGATAAAAGACAACAAGGTTTATTATGGTCCAGAGAAGGCTCAAATCTACTTTTATCACCTTTTCCCACCTGCCTTTCTTCTTTTCTCCTGTTCGTTGACCTGCTTATTATTTCAACATCAGGATAATCAGAAGACCGATGATAAATCCATAAATAGCTGTTGCCTCTGCAAGTGCACAACCAAGAATCAAGTTCTTACTGATCTTAGACTCAGCCTCTGGCTGTCTTGCGATAGCATCTACTGCCTTGCTTGTTGCAAGACCGATACCAATACCTGCTCCTAAACCTGTTAAAACTGCGATACCTGCTCCAATTGCTACTAACATAATCTTAATCTCCTTTTCTTCTTAGCATCTCTTTTTTCACATTTCCTGCAGCTTTGTATTTTCTGCATTCCATGCACTTTCAAAAATGTTTTTTGATTCCTTTTTACGTCTGTCGTCTTTCATCTCCGACTTTACTCTTGCTCTTCATTCATGAACAACGCTGTCAGAAATACAAATACATAAGCCTGTAAGAATCCATCAAAAATATCAAAATAAAAACTAAACGGGATTGGTATAATCGCCGGGGCTACGATTTTCAAAAGCTCCATGATTACAAATGCTCCCAGTACATTACCGAACAGTCGCATGCACAAGGACAATGGACGGATTACAATCTCCAGTACCATAATCGGTGCGACGAACGGAACCGGCTTTGCAAAATGTTTGACCCAGTGTTTTAATCCGTTTTTATGTATTCCGGAATACTCGATCAGACACATACTCATAACAGCCAGCGCTATTGTTACATTCAGATCCTTTGTCGGTGGCTTAAACCCAAACAATCCAATGATATTGGCAATTCCGATGTAGATCAGCACCGTAATCAGATACGGGATATATCTTCGGTTCTCTTTGCCCATAACATCTTCAAAGAAGTCCACTCCTTTTCCGATTGCGGATTCTAATAAAAGCTGCGCTTTTCCAGGATTCTCAACGCTGAGATTCCTTACAAATATGATACACAGCAGAACGACGACCGCCATAATGATCCATGTCACTGCCACGGACTCACTGATCTTAATTCCCCCGAATATCGGAATCGTAAATGCTGTCTCACAATTCAGCTCTTCCAACAGACTCTCTGTTAATTTCTCCGTATGACTCCCTCCCTTTCTTCTTCAAATTTCGTGATTACTTTACTCTCCTCTTTTTCAAATGTCAATCCTTTCCTTTTTTCTTAACAAAGCCTTTATTTTTTTACTTTTTAAGCATATTTTCTTATTTCAGTTTTTGCATTTGTTTAAAATTTAGTCATTTTCCTCCCGTTTCTTCATATTTCCTTCACAATCCGTTGCAAATTGCACAAATTATTTAATTTATATATAAAATTTTTGGTAGTTACGCGTATACCTTTCGGTAATATTATATAGATATACCTGTCATATACCATTCAGTTTGACTTTTTTTGCCAAAGCCTGTACACTAAGTCGAGAAAAGGAGATTATATTATGAGACTTAGAAATATCCCCCGCGCCGAAGGCGTATTAAAAGACTGTGAACAGGTCATTCAGACTCCGGAAGAATTCCGTGGCCGTTGGGCTTCTGATGTGTTCCAAAATGACAATCCCATCCACATTGAGATCGGTATGGGAAAGGGACGTTTTCTCATGGCCCTGGCACAGAAGAATCCACAGATTAACTATATTGGAATCGAGCGCTATACAAGCGTCCTGCTCCGTGCCGTAGAAAAGTTAAACATTTATATAGAAGAAAATCAAGTGACATTACCGAACATCCGCTTCATCTGCATGGATGCCCAGGATGTACCAAATGTATTCGCAGAAAATGAAGTTGACCGAATTTATCTGAACTTTTCCGATCCGTGGCCGAAAGCCCGTCACGCAAGAAGACGTCTTACATCGCCGGAATTTTTTGCACGTTATGATAAAATCCTGATTCCGGAAGGACAGGTCGAATTCAAAACAGATAACCGCGGCCTTTTTGATTTTTCTGTCGAGACACTTGAGGAATCCGAGACATGGGGCATTTCCGAGTGTACTTATGACCTTCACCATGACGAAGTTATGAATGTTGGAAATGTTATGACAGAATACGAGGAGAAGTTCTCCTCCATGGATCATCCAATCTGCAAACTGATTGCAAAGAGAAGTTCTATCTTGTGATGACAACTCTCTTGTGGCGCATATACTATTAATGAGAAAGCCTTCGGAGTCCATTTGCCATGAGCCGAAACTGCCATAACCGAAAGAGCTTCCGACAAAAGTTTTTTGAATATACTTACCGAAATCGGTGTCTGCGTAAGCGAACCTGCTGTTTCAGGAATTCTATGAAAGAAGTGTATGATTTTCTGAATCGCGGTTCTGACTGCCGGAGGCATTGATCAGAAAGGTTTGATTTTATGTTACATTTGACAGCAAAAAATTTTCAAATAGAAGTAAAAGATACAACTCTGCCGGTCGTAGTTATGTTCTACGCCATCTGGTGTGGAAAATGCGCCATGATGAAACCGGTTGTTGAAGATCTGGAAAAGAAATATTCCGGGAAAATCAAATTCTGTGAAGTAGAGATCGAAGAATCCGCTGTACTCGCCGCCGAATACGCCCCGGAGATTGTTCCGACATTTGTTCTGTTCAAGGGCAAAAAAGCAGTCGGCGTTATGGGTGGAATTGTAGAAGAGCATGTATTTGAAGCAAGGATCCTGGAAATCTTTCGAAATAGTTAAGAATTTTTTTCTTTTTACTTCTACACAAGTATGCTATTATGGGTGTTACAAGAAGCCTGTCAGTCTCGCATGCGGGCCTGACAGGCTTTTTCTTATTGAAACCATACAATCTCTGCAAGGAGGCCATACCTTGCAATCCACGTACAGAACGGAAGAGAACCTTCCATCTGTTACATGGAATCATATTTATTATCATGGCAAAAAGGAGGGGTGGTGTCTGACACCACAGTATAATTATGAGTATAAAAAAGTTAAAAAGGATTCTGCCTCTTAGCCTGGCACTTATTCTGGCTTCCGCGAGCCTGCCGGTAACCGCCCTGGCTGACAGTGCAAAAGTAGTCACTCTCGGAGCGAACTTATCCGATGAGCAAAAAGCTTCCATGTACAAATACTTCGGTACTTCTGCCGATCAGGTAGAGACAATTGAAGTTACAAATACCGACGAGAGAAAATATATGGAAGGAATTGCAACCGAATCACAAATCGGTACAAGAACATACAGCTGTTCTTATGTGGAGCCGACAGACAGTGGTGGAATTCAGGTAAAGGTAGCAAACCTGACCTTTGTAACAAGTTCTATGATAGCCAGCACGCTCCTGACTTCCGGTGTAGAGAACTGCAATGTTGTTGCAGGATCCCCGATTGAAGTATCCGGTACCGGTGCATTGACTGGTATTATGATGGCTTATGAAAAAGCAAGCGGCAAAGAGCTTCCAGAAGACCAGAAGGAAACTGCAACCCAGGAGTTGGTCACAACCGGTGATCTTGCCCAGGATCTTGGTCAGGACAAAGCTTCTGATCTGATGAACGACGTAAAAGAATCCGTCATTGAAGATAAACTTACAGATCCAGATGACATCAAAGATGCAGTCAATGATGCTGCTGACAAACAAGGTGTCACTCTCACAGATGATCAGGTTGCAAAGATTACAGAATTAATGGAATCTATTTCAAAATATGATTACGACGTAAAAGCCTTGAAAAAAACTCTCGATAATCTGGATGGAAAATCCGGAGGATTTTTTTCAAACCTCTGGACAAAAATCAAGGGTGTGTTCGGCGGTAATGATTCCGACGGTGGAATCATCAACAACACTGATGATGCAGCACTTGGCAACAACGCAGTCATCGACAGCACCTTAGATGAAGTAAAAGGAAAAGTAAATGATACCGTAAACAAAGCCAAAGACGAAGGTCTCTGGGATAAAATCGTTGGATTCTTCAAAGACCTGTTCGGAAGCAGCGATTCCGACAGCTCCGATACTACATCTGGCACCGATTCGACAGACGGAAACACTGACAACAGCTCCGATAATGACAATACAGAAAATAGCACAGAAAATAGCGACGCTGATAACTCAGATTCCAAAAACAATACCGAATCCGCGAACAACTCAGAAGACAACAACAGCGCCAACGCTGATAACAACACTTCTGATAACAACGCTGACACAGCAGAATAAAATTAATTCATAACTTTAACAGGGAGATGGAATGCTCAAGTTCCATTTCCCCTTTTATTTCTTTTTCTCCTTGCAAAAAAACATATACGCAAAATAGATCTTATACAAAATTCGTACCATTTAATTATCTCACCATTCTCTTCCCATATCCCCCTGCGTAAATCACATATTAAAAGAGATTCTTGGAATGACTTATATCATTGAGAGATTCTCGTCATAGTTTTCAAGCTGGCCTTGCAGATTATGCACTGTCTGAGTCTGTTTACAGACGAGTTTGCATAATCCGCAAGTAATAAGCCAGCGCAGAAACTATAGAGAATCCCTCAGATATACGTCATCCAAGAACCTCTTATATATTTTATTTACCTTTAAAACTCAAAAACCGCTACCCCATATGGTGGCAATTTATACCCAAATGAATATGGTCTTCCATCGCATTCTTTCTTTACTGCATGGTAAATTGTCTGTCTCTTTTCACCTTTTCCACCGTACTTCACATCATCACTGTTCAGAATCAGTTTATACTGCTTCTTTCTCGGAACACCTACTCTGTAATCCAGTCTCTCCATTGGTGTAAAGTTAATGACGAATAAAAGATTATGCTTTCCATCTTTTGAATGACGCATAAAGCTGTAAATGCTGCGATATGCATCATCTGCATTAACCCATTCAAATCCTTCCCAGGACTGATCCAGCTCATAGAGTGCCTGTTTCTTTTTATACATGTGAAGAAGATCTCGCATCCATGCCTGAATTGCCTGATGTTCCGGCTCCTCCAGCAGATACCAGTCAAGTTCTCTCTCCTCAGACCACTCGCGAAGCTGCGCAAAATCCTGTCCCATAAATAAAAGCTTCTTTCCGGCATGTCCCATCATAAATGCATATCCGGCTTTCAGATTCGCATACTTATCAAATCCAAGTCCCGGCATCTTATTGATCATGGAACATTTTAGATGAACGACTTCATCGTGAGACAGCACAAGAATATAATCCTCACTGTATGCATAGCTCATGGCAAATGTCATCATATGATGATTATCTTTTCTAAAATACGGGTCAAGCTTCATGTACTCTATAAAGTCATGCATCCAGCCCATATTCCATTTGAGACTAAATCCAAGACCTCCGTCTTCCACATCTCCAGTCACCTTCGGCCATGCTGTAGATTCCTCCGCAATCATAAGCGCACCCGGATTTCTTCCAAGTACGACTGAATTCAGATGCTTAAAGAAATCAACTGCCTCCAGATTCTCATTTCCACCATACTGGTTCGGAACCCATTCCCCGTCTTTCTTACCATAATCAAGATACAACATGGACGCAACTGCATCTACACGTAGTCCGTCAATATGGAAATACTCTACCCAGAATAACGCATTTGCAATTAAGAAATTGCGCACTTCGTTCTTTCCAAGGTCAAAAATCTTTGTTCCCCA
>ERZ808240.1897-NODE-1897-length-24407-cov-5.337796_pt1 | contig 24407 bp, 16 predicted proteins | sample MGYA00521084_ERZ808240 | MGnify/ENA primary metagenome ERZ808240 (study PRJEB31516, sample SAMN03275571) | gut metagenome | biome: mammalia-associated habitat; material: feces | host: Papio cynocephalus | place: Kenya | collected 2012-08-06 ... | reverse complement strand
CAGGTAGCGTTTGAATGTGCTTATGCACCATATAACTGGACACAGGAAACACCAGATGTTGGTAATGGTAAGAAAGCAGTAAAGATTAAGAATGCTGATGGATATGCATATGGCTACGAAGTAGAACTTGCACAAAGAATAGCAGATGAGCTTGGATATGAACTTGAAGTATACAAGATAGAATGGAGCTCAATTCTTATGGGACTTCAGGATGGCTCATATGATGCTGTTATGACAGGTGTATGTTACAGCGCTGAAAGAGATGAAACATACGATTTCTCTTCACCATATTATAAGAGACAGATAGTTGGTGTTGTAAGATCCGACAGCCAGTTTGCTAACTTTACCAAGTTATCAGACTTCGCAGGAAAAGGAGCTAAGATTACAACACAGATTGCTACTAACTATGTTCCATATAAGGATGAGGTTCCTGGAGGCGTAATAGCTACAGATTATGAAACATCATCAGAATGCTTCCTTGCTGTACAGAACAAGACAGCAGATATGGTTATTCTTGATTACACAACTTCTGTATCAGCACTTGCTACTATGAATAACTTAAAGATGCTTAACCTTGACTTCACAGAACCGGAGGGTGCTTCTAATGACTGCTGTATAGTATTCCGTGAAGGAGATCCTATGAGAGATACAGTACAGGGTGCACTTGATAAGTTAGGATGGAATGATAAGGCAGAATTCGATAAGCTCATGGATGAGATGGTTAAGTTACAGCCGGCTTCTAACTAATATGAGTTTTATGTATAAACTTCATGAGTTAAAAATATATAAATATAAAAGCTTGTAAATAAGCGGTTCAACAAATGTTTTGACAAAAAATATGAAATAGTTGCTTTATAGATTGTGGTTAATACATATAAGTCGCAGATTTCCCTGACAAAGGCGTTAGGTCTTTAAAGGGAGGTCTGCGATATTTTGTTTTAGCAGAATAAATGATATTAAAATAAAAATCAGTATATATAAGTCAGGAACAAAATACGGGAAGTTTCAGACATAGTTAATGTAAAAATATAAGTAATACCGGGTAATAACATAAATCAATGGTTTTGGGATAAATACTAATCTTAAAAGGTGCATATATGCATATTGATGCACTAAAAAGGAGGTTTTGCTATATGTATATGAATACAATGATTGCACTGGCAGCTAATACGCCAGGTGCTGAAGGTTCATTGTTTGAATGGGCCTGGTTCATTTTTAATAAATATTCAACTTTATTTCTTAAAGCTACATGGGTAACTCTTTATGTGGCACTTATAGGAACTGTGTTAGGCTTCGTACTTGGCTTTGCAGTAGGTATAATCAACACAGTTAAGATTCACAAGGAAGATAATATAGTAAAGAAAGCTTTGTTGCATGTATTAAAGGCAATCGTAGTTGTATATGTTGAGGTATTCAGGGATACACCAATGATAGTACAGGGCATGGTTATTTATTATGGTTTAAGACAGAACAATATCATGATTACTTCAATCATAGCTGGTATTCTTGTTACAACGCTTAACACGGGTGCTTATATGGGTGAGACGGTAAGAGCTGGTATAAAGTCAGTAGATCCAGGTCAGGAGGAAGGTGCTCTTGCCATGGGTATGTCACATTTCAAGGCGATGATATATATCATCGTTCCACAGGCACTAAGAAATGTTATTCCTGAAATGTGCAACACTTTCGTAAACAACTTAAAGATGACATCAGTCCTTAATGTTATCGGCGTATCAGAGCTGTTCCTTATGGCAAAGACAGCAGGTGGTGCTTACTATAAGTACTTTGAATCATACATAGTTATTTCTATTATTTACTTCATTCTCTGCTTCGTATTCAACAGAATATTTGCAGTAGTTGAGAAGAAGCTGCAGGGCAGAAGTGATTATGAACTTGCTACAGAGTATCTGGAAAATGAATGATATATGTAAGTTCCTTATAGAATTAAAAATGCACATATAAATAATAAGTAATAGAACAGGAGGCAGGTTATGGCAGATTCAGTTATTAAAGTTGAAAACCTCGTAAAATCATTCGGTGACCATGAGGTATTAAAGAAGATAGATTTCGAGATATCAAAGGGTGAGGTTGTATGTATTATCGGTTCTTCCGGTTCTGGTAAGTCTACACTTCTTAGATGCATTAACCATCTTGAAACACCAACAAGTGGTAAAGTTCTTTTCCATGGTGAGGAGGTTAAGAATACACAGTCATCACTTACAAAATACAGATCACAGGTTGGCATGGTGTTCCAGTCATTTAATCTTTTTAACAACATGACAGTATTAAAAAACTGTATGTTTGGTGCACAGAAAATACTTCATCTTAGCAAAGAAGAGGCAAAGATAAGAGCCATAAAGCATTTAAGGGAGGTTGGAATGGCAGCTTATATTAATGCCCATCCGGCACAGTTATCAGGTGGACAGAAGCAGAGGGTTGCAATAGCCAGAGGACTATGCATGAACCCGGAGGTGCTTCTGTTTGATGAACCAACATCAGCACTTGACCCTGAGATGGTAGGCGAGGTTCTTAATGTCATGAAAGAACTGGCAGATGATGGACTTACTATGATTATCGTTACACATGAGATGGAGTTTGCTAAAAATGTATCAACAAGAACTATATTCATGGATAACGGATATGTTGTTGAAGATGAGAGTCCTGACATATTATTTACGAATCCTAAGAATGAAAGAACTAAGGCATTCTTAACAAGATACATGGAAAGTGGGGTTAAGAAAGGCGCTTAGTGTAAAAATACATAAATCAAAGACTTTTTCACATGAGGTTAAATCAAAAATTTTTCACATGCGTGATTTGTGTCTGAACGCACAAGACACAAAACAGATATGCACAAAGAATGTGCGTAGAAATGAGGAGCAGTATGGATAATTTAGTTATAACGGTTGCCAGAGGATTTGGCAGCTGTGGAAAAAGAATAGCAAAACAGATAGCGGATGATCTTGGTATTCACTGCTATGAAAACAGAATACTTATGCTAGCTTCACAGATGAGCGGTCTTGATGAGGAAGTGTTTGCAGAGGTTAATGAAAAGTTAAGAAACAAGAATGTTTTTTCAGCTTTTCTTAAGGGACTTCCTATGCAGCGATCACCTAAGGTTGAGGACAGAAAGTTTGTATCGGATGAGAAGCTTTTTGAGTATCAGAAACAGATTATAGAACAGCTTGCAGATACAGAAAGCTGCATAATCGTAGGTAAATGTGCTGACTGGATATTAAAGGACAGACCAAACGTAATAAGTCTGTATATAGAAGCACCAAGAAGGTTCACCCTTAAAGAGATTATGGACAGAATGGGTGTTAATGAAGCTACAGCAGCAAGATCTATTACACAGACAGATAAATATCGTGCAGAGTATTATGAACATTATACGGGTGGTAACTACTGGACGAATCCTGTTAACTATGACCTTACTATAAATACAGAGCGTGTAGGCTTTGAAGGTGCAGTTAAGCTTGTGGAGGATTATATTAAGATAAAATACCCTGATTTTAAGATAGGAGCTGAAGGTAAAGCTGCTTTGGATAGCAAGATTGTTTCTATTAAATGATGCCAGTTGCTAAAACAGAATGCAATTGCATAATAATTGTGTTATGAAACTGGAGTAATCGTGGATGAGAGAGGTGGTGGCATATATGCAGGTTAAAACATATCTTATATCTAAGGATGTAAGTTATCAGGAGCTTATACTTGAAGATGGATATATCAACAAGGTTTATATGATAGATAATCCTGACAGGGAGATATATGCCATACCTGATGCCTGTCTTGACCTTCAGTTCGTGTATGAGAAGGGACGGTTTGTACCATATGTGTGTGGGACACATACAGAGGTAAGCAGAGCATTCATAAGTGACAGCAGGAAAACATTTGCAGTTAAATTCGAACCGGGAGTTGTTCCCGACTTTATGAAAAAGTATTCATGTGAGCTTGTGTGTGCAAGAAAAAATATGTCAGATATGGAGGCTTTAAATAAAATAGCAATATATTTCAGGAAAGATATGTCGTTTGAAAATATGGCAGATATATTTCTTGGGAATTTCTTATATGATGATTACTTTAAGGAAAGCAAAAATATAATTGTCCAGATAGCAGGTATTATACTTAATAAAAAAGGGTGCGTGACAATATCTGATGTAGCTGAACAGACGGGATACAACCAGAGATATCTTGACCGTGTATTTAAGAACGCTCTTGGTGTATCTATGAAGAAGTATGCTGGAATCATAAGGATTCAGAAAGCTATATATTACCTTCAGAATAATCTTACATATGAGATATATGACAGGCTTGGATATTATGACCAGGCACATTTTATCAAAGATTTCAAGAAAAATACTTCACTTACACCTAACCAGTTCGGAAGAACTAACAGTGAGCTGGATATAGTATAAGATATGGTCTTGAAGGATGACAGTGCAAAAAAGGATAATAAAATAGTATGAATGCAGGAGGATACAGCTATGAGCTTTATTAATAATCCAGAGATAACAAAGGAAAAGGTATTAGAGGAGAGTCTTGCACACTGGAATGTAGGAAAGACGAAAGAATGGATAGACAGGGATATGGCTATAGTCATGGGAAAGCGGGAAGGTTATTGCTTCTGGGACTTAGATGGAAGAAAGTTTCTTGATATACATATCAACGGAGGCACATATAATCTTGGACATAGAAACCCAGAGATAATACAGGCACTGACAGATGCCATGAGCGAACTTGATATAGGTAATCACCATTTTACCGGTATAACAAAGGCTATGCTTGCAAAGCAGCTTACTGATCTTTGCCCTGACGGACTTGATTATGCCTGCTTTTCAACCTGTGGTGGTGAGGCAGTAGATCTTGCCATAAAGAGTGCAAGATATGCTACACAAAGAAAAAGAGTCATATCTATAGAGGGGTGTTATCACGGACATACAGGCTTGTCAGTATCAACAGGTGATGCAAGATTCAAGGATCCTTTTCTTTGTCAGGGGGCTCCAGGAGAGTTTGTCCAGGTACCGCTCAACGACCTTGATGCCATGGAAGCAGAACTTAAAAGTGAGGATGTTGCATGCGTTATCATAGAATCCCTTCTTGCTACATATGGTTTTCCTATTCCTGATAAGGGTTATCTTGCAGGTGTCAAGAAGCTGTGTGAGAAGTATGGAACACTTTATATAGCTGATGAAACACAGACAGGTCTTATGAGAACTGGAAAAATGTGGTGTTTTGAGCATGAAGGCTTTGTTCCTGACATGATTACCACAGCTAAAGGTTTTGGCGGTGGAATCTATCCGATATCAGCAACTGTCATGAACAGGAAAGCAGCAAGCTGGATGTTTGATATAGGAAGAATGCATGGCTCAACCTGTGGCAATTCAGAGCTTGGCTGTGCAGTTGCCATGAAGGTGCTTGAGATAACTACACGTAAGGAAACAGTTGATAATATTAATAAGAATACGCAGCTTCTTACAGAACGTGTTAATGCTCTTATGGACAAATATGATGGCTTCCTTACAGGCTATACGCAAAGAGGCGTTATCATGGGAATAAACTTTGCATGTGAGGATGCAAGTAAGACAATATGCAAGCCATTGTTTGATAATGGTGTATGGTCACATAACTCAAGACTCCATCCTAATACACTTCAGATGAAGCTTGGACTTTTATGTGATGATGCATTTATGGATGAACTTTTTGAAAAGATGGATAAGGGACTTGCACAGGCGGTTAATCATAGATAGATAAGACCAGATCATGATACAGACATCATTATATAAAATTAAAAATAGAAATATAGGATAAAAGTGTTAATAGGCATCAGTTTGGGGGACTGTAGATATTTCCCCATGCTGGTGCTTATGAATTATATAAAGATCAGTAGTAATCTGTTATGTCAGATAAATAAAAAGATGGACTTGGAGAATAGGAGGAAAACAACTATGAAGGATACGCCACAATCATTATCAGAGGATGTTAAAAACAATCTGTTATCACTTTATGATTTTGAAAAGGATTATGAAGTGAGTCTGTTAAAATACTCAGAAAATATTATATACAAAATTGAATTCAGTAAAAGCGAACCTGTTGTGTTCCGTATACACAGACCAGGCTATCATGATATAGAAGAGCTTGAAGGTGAGATAAGGTGGATGGATGAGATACATAAAGAAACAGATGTTAAACTGCCCGTTGTATATCGTGGACGTGATGGCGGATTTCTTCAAAAAATGCATACATCAGGAGGCATGGATGTGTATTGTTCTGTTATATCTTTTCTATATGGAAGTCCGCTTGGTGAGCTGACAGGTGACACACTGCTGGATGGTTTAAAGAAGTTAGGAGAGATAACAGCTAAGCTTCATATACAGTCAATTAACAGGGATAAATCAGTTAAGATAAAGAGATTTTCATGGGATATCAATAATCTTTTTGGTGATAATGGCGACGGAATATGGGGAACATGGAGAGATTTTCCTGGGATATCTGGTACAGATTATCATATCCTTGAAAAATGTACGGAAAATATAAAAAAAGAACTTAATCACTATGGCAGGAGCAATGACAGGTATGGACTTATCCATGGAGATCTTCATTTTTACAATGTGATCAGCCACGAGGGCAAGAATCAGATAATTGATTTTGACGATTGTGGATATGGTTTTTATATGTATGATATGGGCTGCGCACTTGTGACATATTCAAAGAATCTTAAAGAACTTGAGAAAGCATGGATAGAAGGCTATGAGAAAGTAAGAAAATTGTCTGATGAAGATAAGAGGCTTATACCGATGTTTGTACTTACAAGAAGAATAACAAGACTTGCGTGGTTAGCTTCACATGCTGATAGTGATACTGCGAAGACGGTTGAACCGGAATATCTTAAGGTTACAGTTGATATGGCAAGGGAATGGCTTGGATTAAACACTAAGGTAGTTGTCATAACAGGAGCAGCTTCTGGTATAGGATATGGAATCGCTAAGAAATTCTGTGAAGCGGGCTGTCGTATAGCACTTATTGGAAGAAGCGATACAATCCTTGATGCTGGTAATGATCTTATTACATATGCTAAGGTGGCAGGTTCAGCATATTTTTCAGGTTATTCAGACAGCATAGGCATAAAAGCATATAAGTGTGATATAACAAGCAGATATATTGTACTTGATACCATAAATCAGATTATTAGGGATTTTGGTAAGATAGATATTCTTGTTAATAATGCTGGGGTAGCGAAGATTAAAGCATTTGATGAAACAGAGGATGAGCAGCTTGATATGCATATAAACACTAATATCAAGGGAACCTGGAATATGACACAGGCGGTTATTCCATATATGAAAAAACGTAAGTATGGAAGGATAATCAATATGTCATCAGTAACAGGCCCATATGAATGTGACAGGGGATACAGTGCATATGCCACAACAAAAGCAGCACTTATAGGTTTTACCAGGTCTATAGCATCAGAGTATGCAGAATATGGAATAACGTGTAACGCCATATGCCCAGGGTTCATACTCACACCTAATGTTCTAAGAAGTGCAGCAACAACTAATCCAGATAACCCACAGGCAGTTATAGATAACATAGCAAGAGCGGTACCTTTAAAGAAGCTGGGTACGCCAGAGCAGATAGGAAGCCTGGCGGTATTCTTAGCAGGTGATGATGCAGAATACATTACAGGAACGGCTTGTGTTATAGATGGCGGTAATATGATTCCTGAGACAAGTGTGATGGGGTTGTAAGGTATTTTCAATATAATTGTGTGACAGATAAAATATATAAATAGCTAAGAAAGACATGGAAAATAACATATAGGCAGGAAGGTGGGAAAGAATGGTTAAAATAATAGCAACATCATCAATATATCTTCTAACAATGTTGTTTGCTTTTATATTAAAAAAAGCAGGACTTTTTCATAAGAAAGATAAGAAAACATTATCCAATCTTATATTCTATGTGACATTGCCAGCTTCTCTTATAAGTGGTTTTACAGGTGCACAGGTCAATGTGTACTATGTTGTAGCAATCATTATAGGCTTTGGTGTGAATACAGTTATGGTAATAGCGGGACAGCTTGCATCAGCACGTAAAGGAAGAAAGATGCAGGCTATATATGCTGTTAATGCCTCTGGCTTTAATATGGCATGCATAGCAATACCATTTCTTTCTAACTTTTATCCAGACGGAGTTCCATATCTGTGCATGTTTGATGTGGGAGATTCTTTCTATACGTTAGGTACAACATATGCACTGGCACAGATGCGTATAGGGCAGGCCAATAAGGAAAATATGAATGCAGGACGGTCAAATAAGGAAAGAATTAATTTATGCCGGACAGGTTATTGCAGTGTTGAAAATAAAAGAAATGATAAAAGAAAAAAATTGAATAAATCAGATATGCATGTATCTGTTATATTTAAAAGCCTGTTTACCTCAGTGCCATTTGATGTGTATTTTATAATGACGATTCTATCTTTTCTGAATTATAAGCTGCCAGATATAGTTATTCAGGCAGCAGATTTCTGTGGACATGGTAACGGTTTTCTTGCCATGATGATGATAGGAATATCTCTTGAACTAAACATGAGCAGGGAAACAATCGGTGAGGTTATACATCTGCTTCTGTTAAGATATGGAATAGGGATAGTATCAGCCATATTTATATTTTATGTATTGACGGCACCGCTTGTCATGAGACAGATATTATGTGCAGCGGTGTTTTCATCGAGTGCGGCAGTATCTATCATATATTCAGAGAAGCTAGGGGTATCAACAGATATAGCAGCAGCGCTTAATCCATTGTCAACAGTGTTGATGATACCTGTTATGGCGCTGGTTGTAGCGGTTACTATGTGAAAAAATATAATGCATTTGCAAACGGCGAGTTAGATGAAGAGTAGTGGTAGTGAAAAATAATGAGCCGATAGTGTAAAAATAGTGTAAGAATAGTGAAATAATAGTGGAAAAATCCTGTCACCGGTATTATGATGATAATATTAGGAACAGGATTTTATACGTTTTGACGCTGACATCATAATATTAATTATAAAAAGTAACAAAATCAGCATATGTGCAGGAAATCCATCCGTTGATAGTAGCAGCAATTGTCCACTACCAGTTAGTTACTATGCTTCATGTATCGAATAAGACTGTGATAAACAGATGTGCAAGATTATGTACGAATGGATTTCTGATACCAATTATAGTAAAAGAGCGTATCCAATCATACAGATTAAGTGATTATTCTAAGAATAATTCAAGAAAAATACTTGCAGGCTTGTAAGGTAATTGCAAGGTGTTGATGTTATTATCAATGTACGTTATGGAATAATATATATAGTTAGAAATATGCAATTAAAAATATGTAGTTATAACATTGAACCGGTTAGATTTAATAAGCTATGAGTATATATAGACATATAGATGGGGTGAACAGTATACATGTACAGAATTATGTTGGTCGAGGATGACAAAGAGCTGGGAGAGACTATAAAAAGTCTTCTCACTTTAAAAGGTTATGATGTAACACTTATAGGAAGTGTAAAGGAATATAATAAGCATACGGAGGTGTATGATATGTATCTGCTGGATGTAAAGCTCCCTGATGGGGATGGCTTTCAGATATGTGAGAATATCAGACGTAATCTGGATGCTCCAATAATATTCATAACATCGTGTGATGATGAAGCATCTATCGTTAAAGGCCTTGATATCGGTGGAGATGATTATGTAACAAAGCCTTTTCATAATGCAGTGCTGTTATCAAGAATAAGTGCCAACTTAAGAAGAAGTGGCATGAACGATGGAGACGTATATAAAAAAGGCGAACTGGCTATATATTTTGATAAGTATAAGCTGTACAGGGCTGGAAATGAGCTTAAGCTATCTAACAATGAATGGGATATGCTTAAGATACTTGTTGAAAATAAGGGAAGAGTTGTAAGACGAGATGTATTTTTTGACAGACTGTGGGATATACATGGTAACTTCGTTGAATATAACACGCTGACTGTTAATATGAGCCGTCTTAAGGCCAAGCTTGGTACATTTGGAGAGGAAAGAATACCATATATAGAAACTATCAGAAACGTAGGTTATCGTTGGATAGCGTAGAGGATTAATACACAACAGTTACGGGGAGACAAGATATGGATAATAGGAAAATACAGCCGGGAAGTTCAAGAAAGAACATAGACAGAATTATAAGAAATTATAGAAAAAATCAGACCTTATTCGTTATAGGAACAGTTGTTATGAATGCACTCATTGTTGCATTTCTAACCATATATTATAGTATCAGACAAAGGGCTCTAGTAGGAGCCCTTTATCTATATGACAATAATTCGGCAAAGAATCTTATAGACAGAATGATGCACATGAATATCAGTAAGAGTACATATGATGCAGGAACAGAGGCTATGATACAGGCAGGATATACAAGAAAAGGATATGCATATCTGTCACATATTAATGGTGAGATAGTAATGTATGCAGTTATAGGTTTAATTATGGCAGTATTTCTTTTTTATGGACTTATACATTGCTACCGGATAGGAAAGAATGACTGTCTTGGCAGTCTTAAAGCATATGCTAAGGAAAATGAAGTACTGAATGAACAGTTTAAAAAGGAGCATGAATACAATATATGCCAGTATAAAAAGATGCAGGAGTTTGTAGAGAATATAGCACATCAGATAAAAACACCACTCTCGGTCATGACTATGAAGCTTGAGATGCTTCAGGATATATTAAATGATATGCAACTTAAAAATATGCATAAAGATAGTAATAATAATGATAAATACGTGGATAAAATAAAAAAAGAATCAGATGAATATGTTATACAGATATCACACGAATATATTAAACAAACATCAGATAAAAGTGTATCTGAACAGAAACAAAGCTTACAGATGGCAGAAACAATAATATCTGAGTGTACCAAAAGTGCATTCAAGATAAAGACATTTATAAAAAAGCTGCTTGATATAAGCAGAATCGAGTCAGGAAAAGTAATGCTTGCTACAGATAAGGTTATTATTGACTATATAATTGAAGAAAGTGTTGAAAGTGCAGTTGCGGATAAGTCCAGGGTGATAGTTGATTATGGTACAGATGCAAAGAGAGCTATGTATGCAGATGAGGGATGGTTAGCAGAAGCATTTATTAATATTATAAGCAACAGCTATGAATATATATGCGACAGAGAAGACGGACGTGTATATATAGATATAAGCAGCAACAACGAAGTGTGCATAATAAAGATATCGGATAATGGTGAGGGGATAGATAAAACTCATCTTGCAGGGGTGTTTGACAGATTCGAGGGAAAGAGCAGCCAGAACGAGTTTCACGCAGGAATAGGATTAAATCTGTCAAAGCTTATAATAGAAGCACATCATGGAAGCATAAAGGCGGCTAACAGTGAGAAGTATGGTGGAGCAGAGTTCAGAATATTGCTGCCTTTATATAAGCTTAAGGGAAAAGTTTAACATATATAAAAACGTAAGTTATATGTAAGTAGTCTGTTATATGATTATTACAGGGAGCAGGGTAACCTGTATAATCAGTACCCATATATATTGAATAGAACTAAGGAAGAGGGGATGGGTACTGATGTTTACTTTAATATGATGAAAATTTTTGTAGGGGGATTATGGCATGAATACGGCATTTTTTGATTATTGCGTAAAAAGTCTTAAAAGACGTAAAAAACAGGTTCTTAAAGCAGCAACAGCTATATTTTTGTCATTTACATTTGTGGCAGGTGTACTTCTTTTTAAGAGTAATATATATGAATGGCAGATGCAGTCAGCAAAACACAGATATGGGGACTGGTTTGTTATGTTTAATGGCAATGACAGTACAGAAAACAAAGAACTTAAATCACATCCATATCTTAATGAGTCAGGAAAAGCAAGTATCTCAAACCATCAATATGATAATAACTGGAATCAGACAGATATTAATGTTGGATATATGGATGATGACTTTATCCGTCTTGGTAATATAACACCTGATAAGGGAGAGTTTCCAAAGAACGATGATGAAATAGCAGTTGACTGGAATACAATTTTACTACTGAATCAGGGTACAGATATAGGACAGGATATTATCCTTAATATAATCGTGAATAATCCAAAATCAGACTCAGGCTGGGACAGGATAACTAAGACTTATAAACTGTCAGGAATACTTAAAAGTTATACCGATGTATGGATTGGTGGAAGTAATATTCCTGGTATCATTACTACAAAAAATGAAGCGCAGAACATAAAAAGAGGTAATTCAGCGGTATATATATATTCATCAGTGGATTATATTTCAGGAGATTATAAAGATATATATGAAGGATTAAAGAAAAAAACAAGTGGCTCAGTTATATATAACAGCAGTCTGTATGACTATGAACCATGGAGTGGCAATTATATATATGAATATATGTATATTGTTCTTGTCATACTTGGATCAGCCAGCATAGCCTATCAGTTATCAGTATATAACAAATCAAGAAAAAATGTATATGACATTATGAAGAATATGGGTGCCACACAGCCTCAGATGATAGTTTTTACATGTGTTGAAAATGCTGTAATAGTTATAAGTTCATCTGTTATAGGTCTGATTATTTCAATAATTGCAGCAAGGCTTATAAGCTATATTATTGAATTAAGAACAGGAATTAGTTCCTTTTCAATGGATAACAAGATATACATAGGACTTTTAATTATGCTTATTATTGCTGTTGTTATGGGAAGTGCTGTAAACCTGTGTGTGCAGAGTTTTAGCAGATTGCATAAATATATAACCAGTTATAAGATGAAAAGGCTATATAAAAAAGTAACATATTTACATATATTAAATAAAAACAACTATATAAGTGAAACATATAAACGTCTTATGTTAAGACAGGGTCTGCTGCAGAGCATATGTATAAGATTATTTTCGTTAGCGATGATGATAATCATCATTATATGCGTTATGAATTCTGTAAGAGCATATGATGATTACAAGGCAAGCGCACAGAAATCAGATATTATTGCATTTTATAAACATGATAAGGACGCAGAATATATTATATGTAATGCAGAGACACAGATGGAATACAAGGATGGAAACACTCCGGATATGTTTAAGTACATAAAGGCTTGTTATAATAATACCATTAAAAATGTATCGTGGGAAATGTATTCAAATGCCTCTAAAGCAGGTATGTCTGATAATGACAGAATTATATTTATCAATCGTAATCTTAAGTATAATATAAAGAATGCTGATGCACTTATATACAAGGATATCGATGAAAACGATATCGAGTATGTGCGTGGTATCACTGGTGTAGAAGATATCAGTTATGGCTATTTCGAGACATCGAGAGTGTGGACATGGAATACGATGGATTACAACAAGATGGGGATCCCGTATTATGTAGTAGATATTAATGATAATAAGAATTATAATTTTATGAATAATAATTCAAATAATGATAATTCATATAACAGTGAACAGATTAACCCAAAGTATCTGTTTGCAACAGAATATGTAGGAGCTGATAGCAGAATATATGATGTGTTAGCAGATATTACAGGTAAAGATGAGATTGACTTGCAGGCATTAAAAGATGGCAGGCAGGTAGTTGTATTTTTAGATAAAAATCCAGAAGGTGAATATGATGATACGATAAGTAAGGGAACAGATATAGGACTTATGTGTTATAAAGGTTATCCTGAAAAATACAGCTATATAAACAAGGATTATGCAAGCAGTTATTATATGGCTATATATAACTATATGCATGATAAAGGCATAGTTACAGATGATTTTAATAAAATTAACAGTGAATATTTCAGGTCATTAGTAGCTGATAATAAGCAGGATAAGTTAGAACAGATGACAGAATTATTTGAAAAAAATAATGTAAATCTCTTAGATGATTTTTATGCTTACTGGGCAGATAAAAGCGAAGAACAGTTTTATCAGTATGTTGATTCATATCTTGATACACACATTGCAGATGAAAAGCTTAAAGTATATGATTACAACTCAACTTATGTAGCAGCGGCTACAACGAAGGTTGCAAAGGTAATATATGTTGATGATGAGATAAAGGAAAAGCTTAAGGAATATATACCGGAATTCGCACAGTATACGATGATTGCATCAGATGAACTTGGAAAGAAAGCAATGGATAGACAGAATGATATATTAAAAGATTATCTTATGCTTGATGAACTTCCAGAAGAGATTAATCTTACAATGAAGTATAATCAGATTAATGTAAGCTATGGATTAAATTCCCTATATAACGGGACAGCCAATGCTGTGGCCTCTTATCTTGGACAGGCAGGGTATGCATATAACAGTTATTCGTATGACAAAGATGTCATAAAGAGCAATACCATAGAGGCATATATCCTATATGGTTTTACAGGAATAACTGCACTTTGTGTATATGTGGTTGTAAGTCTTATTATATTAAGAAACAGACTTTCACAGTATCAGGACAGAATAAGAATATTAAGGAATACAGGTGCCAATAAAGATGTAATATTCAGCTTGTATATAAAGCAGAGTGTAAGAGAAATGTTGTGGTGTATCATACTTATGCCGTTGATGCTTATATTAGAAATAATATGTATAAAAAGGGAAATATGCAACATGTGACAGGCGGTGTTTATATATGTAATTTACGTATGGCTCTTTATCAGGTTATGTATATGTAATATATGACATTCCGTGATATGAAGAATGTAAGTCTGATATTGTTATGTGGTATATGCTCAGACGATGGAAGAAGGTGTATTGTTGAATACAGAGTTTATAAGTTATTGCATAAAAAGTGTTAAAAGACGATGGAAGAGTATCTTAAAAACGGCATTGTCCATGTTTCTTGCATTTACATTTGTTGCCGGAATTATGCTGTTTAAGACTAATATGTATGAGTATCAGATACAGTCTGCAAAGCATAGATTTGGCAACTGGATTGTGATGCTTTATGACAGTAACTTAGAGGAGAATAAAGAACTTAAGAATCATCCATATCTGAATGAATCCGGTAAAGCTTCGGTTGATAATTATGTGTTTGAAAATAGTGAGCAGACAGATATTAAAGTCGGTTATATGACAGATGATTTTATAAGGATAGGCAGCATATCATTAAAGAGCGGAAACATGCCACAAAACGATGATGAAGCAGCCATAGAATGGGATACACTCCTTAAGCTTAACCAGGGAACGCAGCTAGGACAGGAGATCCATATATCTGTCCGTAAGGGAAGTAACCAGACAACAGAAACTATAGAAAAAACATATAAGCTTACTGGAATTCTTAATAATTACACCAATCTCTGGAATGGTGGAAATTATATACCGGGTATTATTGTTACACCGTGTGAAGGAGAGAATATTAACCAGATAGGAAAAGCTGCATATATATATTCATCTGATAATTATATAGAGGGAAATTATAAGGATGTATATGATGGATTAAAGAAGAAGTCTAACAAAGAGCTTGTATATAATAGCAACGTATATGATTATGAACCATGGGGTGGTGGATATATATATGATTATATGTATGTGCTTCTTATGCTTGTAGGTGTATCAGCAGTTGTATACCAGATGCTTATGCATGACAGAAAGCGAAAGCATGTAAGAGGTATCCTGACCAATCTTGGAGCTAAAAGGTTACAGGTAATGATGCTTTCGTTTGTGGAAAACACAGTCATAGTTACACTTGCTGCTATAGCAGGTCTGATTATTTCAATAGGTCTTGGAAAGATAGTATGTACTATAACTGGTTATGTTAAAGGTATACAATTCTTTAACATAAAAAACAGTATATATGTTTATGTACTTATTATGCTTTTAGTATCTGTCTGTATAAGCATGATAGCGGGTATTATTGAAATTTTCAGACATCAGGGGGAATGTAATGCAGATAAACGAAGTATCAGAAAGAATAAATCACTCATATTAAAGACGGAAAAAAATAATCAGGTAATAATTAACAGAAATAATTATATTTCACAGACACAAAAAAGGTTAAAGAAGTCACACGGAGCCGTATCTGGTATTGCGTTGAGGATATTTGCACTTGCGATGCTGGTTATTATAGCAGGCTGTGTGATTAATTCCATAAAGGTGTATAAACAGTATAGTGATATATCTGATATGTCCGATATTATAGCATTTAACAGTAGTGATTCTGGTACACATTATATGCTTAATTATGCATATAAGGAGTCACGCGATGAGTACTATGCACTACTGTCTGGTGAAAGTGGAACAGATAATATATTCACAAGAGATAAACTTAAAGCCAAAATAGGAAGTACAGAGTATATAAATGATTATACTAAAGAAATGTATGATAACAACAATAAAATAGCTGATGATACAGCTGCCAAAGGGGAAAACAGGTGGTATTATAACAGGTTCAGCAGCTATGAGCTTATGTATAATATAAAAAAAGCAGATACAATGGTGTATAAAGATATCGATAAAAATACTATTGATTATATTAACAGTATAGATGGAGTCGAAGATGTAAGCTATGGATATTTCGAAACGGCAAGAGTCTGGAAATGGAACAATATAGATTATAATAAGCTTGGATTGCCATGGTATCTTTCGTATAACTTTAATAGTGTTGAAGTGCTTAACGATAATCAGAAATCAGATAAATATCTTTTTGCAACAGAATATGTGGAAAATGATAATAAATTATACGACATAATAAGGGAAATTACTGGTAAGCCTTCATTTGATGAAGAGGCTTTTAATAATGGAGATATAGCAGTTGTATTTGTTGATGAGAATATCGATGGAGATTATGATGATACACTATCTGATGGAATGGATATTAATCTTATGAAATATTACTGTAATATAAATGGTTCGCTTATGTATGACAAGGCATGGCAGAATTCAGGAAGCTATAATAAGGCTTTGTCAATATATATAAGAGATAAAGGATATAGTCCATATAAGGCTGTGGCAGATAGTAAAATAGAGGCAAAGGGGTGCGATAACTATGTGTCCAGTCTTAAAAACAAACCTGATTTCAATAAAATAAGAGAAAAGTATATTGAATATTCGTATAATAATTACGGAAGTAATGTAACAGATGAAATATTTTTAAAGAAAACAGAAGAGGAACAGTTTGAGATTGTAAAATATTATTATTATAAAAAGCTAAGAGAAGATTATTCATATATTCTTAAGTATGAGCCGGCAGCTACAACGAAGGCCTGGGCTGTAGTAAAGCTTAATGATGATATAAAAGACAGATTAAAAGAGTATATTCCTGAATTCGGGCAGTATACTATGATTGCATCAACGGCTCTTTTACAGAAAGAACTTGATAACCAGAATCAGGTGTTAAAAGATTATTTCCAGCTGGACGAGCTTCCGGATGAATTGTCCCTGGACATGTCCTATAATCAGATAAGATTAAGATACAGTATGAATTCGTTGTACAGTGGAACAGTTAATGCAGTGAATTCATATATGCTCCAGTCTGGCTGGGGATATCATTCTTATTCAGAAGAAAAGGATGAAATGAAAAGTAAGACGGTTGAAGCAATAATACTATATGTATTCACAGCAGTTGTAGCTGTCTGCGTATACATAATGCTATCAGTCCTTATGTTAATGAGCAGGATTGAAAGATATAAAAACACTATGACAATTTTAAGATATAGTGGGGCAGATAAATCTGTAATATTCAGGATACATATAAGGGAGTGCATAAGAGAGAATATATACTGTGTTATAATGCTGCCTGTTATGCTGTTGATAGATGTGCTGATAATAAGGGAGAGCATTAAGGATATCTGAGGTGGTTATTAATAAAAGTATGTGGAAAAATATCAAGGAAAGAGTGAGAATATGGGTGATATACTAAGAGCAGAAGGTATAAGCAAAACCTATCATACAGGTATGGTAGAGGTTCATGCATTGAAAAAATGCGACATAACAATAAGAAAAGGTGAATTCACAGCTATTATAGGAAAGAGTGGTTCAGGAAAGTCAACGCTGCTTAGAATACTTGGTTCAATGGACAAGCCAGATGAGGGTGATGTATATATTGATGATATTAATATAGGTGAGCTTAATGATAAGCAGTTATCTAAACTAAGAAGGGAAAAGATAGGCTTTGTATATCAGAATTACAGTCTTATACCAGAATATACAGCATATGAGAATATAGCACTTCCGGCAGTTCTTGATAACCAGGATGTTGATGAGGATGAGGTTAATGATCTGTTAGAGTCATTACAGATAGAACATTGCCGCGACAAGTTTCCAGAGCAGATGTCAGGTGGTGAACAGCAGAGAGTTGCGATAGCAAGGGCACTTATAATGCATCCGGCAGTGGTATATGCCGATGAACCGACTGGTAATCTTGATGCGGAAAGTGCAGAGAATGTAGCTGCTATGCTTTCACTGGCTGCAGCCAAGTATAAGCAGACAATAGTAATGGTGACACATGATAAGCAGATGGCTGAATATGCAGACAGAATACTTAACATAGTAGATGGACATGTAAGGACAGATGTGCAAGAATAATGTAAAAATCCTTGAATTCAAGATTGTTCACATGTAGGATTTGTGTCTGTGCACGCTTGACACAAACCTGATATGCGTGAAAACATGTGCATGAGAGAAGAATAGTGCGGAAAGTGGGGACGAAGTAGTTATGCATATTTCAAAGAATTCAGCAACGCAGATAGTAGATGAAATATCCAAGCTTGTTAAACAGAATATTAACCTTATGGATGAAACCGGTTATATAATAGCCAGCGGAGATAAAAGCCGTATAGGAAGTTTTCATTATGGTGCCTATAGAATCATATCTGAAAATCTTGATGAATATTACATAGATGAAGATGATGCTTCTAAAGGAATAAAAAAGGGGATTAATCTTCCACTTGAGCTTGATGGTGAGATAGTCGGGGTTATCGGTATGACAGGTGAATATGATGAAGTTATTACATCTGGCAAGCTTTTAAAGAAGATGACAGAAATCCTTCTTATGGAGAGCAGGGCAAGTTATCATCAGCTTATGAATAAGCGAGTAAGAAATGCATTTTATGAAGAATGGCTTATAAATGGAGGTTATAAAAGTGCTGACCTTGAGGACCGTGGAATGGCTATAGGAGTTGATATTAATATTCCAAGGCGGATTCTTATTGCAAGTATTGATGAACTTGATAATTATAAAGATTCACAACAGGGACAGTCAAAGATTGCCAAGTTTGAGGGTGATGTTGATACATTTTTAATCAGGAATAATTATAAGATGCATTTTAGAAATGCTTCAAGGCAGATAATTATTGTTGATAACATGTCAACAGAAAAGCTGGTAACATTTGCCAGTGAGCTGGCTGATTATATAAGGGAAAAAGAAGGTGTAGAACTTAACATCGGCATAGATGGATGTAACAATACCGAAATGCATGATTCATATATCCAGGCTCACAGGGCATGGAATGCGGCCGCATCAGAGCATGAACAGATAATATGTTATGAGGATATGAGCCTTGAACTGTTAATCAGCAATATTCCGGTAGAGATTAAGCTTGAGTACTTAAAGAAAATATTTAAAGGTGGGTATGGTGATGATATTGGTGAAGTTATTGCATTGTTAAAGGCATATTATGATGCACAGGGCTCAATACAGAAAGCAGCAGATGCTTTATATATACATAAAAATACCCTTCAGTACAGAATATCAAAGTTAAAGGATATAACAGGTCGTGATATAAGAAAACCAACTGAAAGTCCGGCATTGTTTATTGCTTATATAATCGCTGATGAACTGATAAACGAGAAGTATGATTTACCTTTGTTGTTACGAGGAACGAAATAAAAAAATATTTGTGTATTCTGTAACATATGCAAACGCCTTTTTCTATGCTATTATTGCACCATACAAAGCACAAAGAGTTGTGCAAAACGTACAATAATTTAATAGAAATGAGGTGTATTTATGTCAGGTATAGCATTAATTATCATGTTTGTGCTGGCAATCATCGTAATGATAGTTGCGATATCCAAGTTTAAGGTTCATCCATTCCTTGCAATCATGGGTGTATCACTTATCCTTGCCATGATAGCAGGTATTCCATTCGTTGATACAGTAAAACCAGACGGAACAAAGGTATCTGGTATTCCTACAGTAATAGGTGCCGGATTCTCAGGAACTTTCAGTAGTATCGGTATAGTTATCATACTCGGTGCATTAATCGGATCAGTTCTTGAAAAAACAGGAGCAGCACTTAAGCTTGCAGATATGGTAATCAAGGTAGTAGGTAAAAAGAGACCTGAACTTGCCATTGAACTTATGGGCTGGGTAGTTTCAATCCCTGTATTCTGTGATAGTGGTTTCGTTATCCTGAATCCTATCAGAAAGGCTCTTGTTAAGAGAACGGCAGTATCGAGTGTGGCTATGACTGTAGCTCTTTCGGCAGGACTTTATATTTCACATGTATTTATTCCACCTACACCTGGACCAATAGCAGCAGCTAATACACTTGGTGTCGGAGATAACCTTTTACTTGTTATGGGACTTGGTGTTGTATGTTCTATATTCCCTCTTATAGCAGGTCTTATATATGCAAAGTACATAGGTAAGAAGGTTAAGAGTGCAGATGAGGCAACAGATAGTTCAGAGGTAACTAAGACATATGAAGAGTTAGTTGCAGAGTATGGAAAGTTTCCTAACGGATTCAATGCTCTTGCACCAATCCTTGTTCCTATCATACTTATGGCACTTGGTTCAATCTCATCTATGGCAGGCTGGACAGGTGCACTTGATGTGGCATGCCAGTTCTTAGGAAAACCTATTATAGCTTTAGCTGTTGGTACAATATTTGCAGTAATACAGCTTGCAACAGCGGGCAAGATGTCTGATTTTTACGATATAACTAATGAAACTTTAAAGACAGTTGGACCAATCCTTTTCGTAACTGCAGCTGGTGGTGTTTTAGGTAAGGTTATATCATCAACATCGATGGTTACATTTATTACACAGCATGCAGAAGTACTCTCAGCAGTAGGGATATTCTTCCCATTCCTTCTTGCGGCTATATTAAAGACAGCACAGGGATCTTCTACAGTTGCTATCACAACAACAGCAGGTATCATAGCTCCACTTCTTGGTGCACTTGGTCTTGCTTCACCAGTAAAGACAGTACTTTGTGTAATGGCTATCGGTGCTGGTGCCATGACAGTATCACATGCTAACGATTCTTACTTCTGGGTAGTTACTAACTTTGGTGACATGACTCCTGAACAGGGATATAAGACACAGACAGTATGTACATTAATAATGGGTATTGCTTCAATGGTTGAAATATTTATACTTTCATTAGTGTTATGATGTGAGGGTCAAAAGGTCAGAAAGTCGTTTATGCTTACATAATAGTATTTTGTAGCAATCTGGATACATCAGTTATGGGGCAAAATATATTTTGAACATGACATCATCACATAAGACCTATGGGCGGTTATACTGATAAGTACATTCTGGACTTGTTGGTATAACCGCTTTTTATAGAATAAAAATAGAAGATATAAGGAGGCTGGTATAAAATATGGTAGTTGGTTTTGTGGGACTTGGAATAATGGGAAAGCCTATGGCAAAAAATCTGTGTAAGGCAGGTTATTCTCTTATCGTTGATGAACATCATAAAGAAAATACAGATGAACTTATCAAGGCAGGTGCAAGAAGCGGTTCTTTAAAAAAGATAGCAGAAGAAAGTGATGTTATTATAACTATGCTTCCTAACAGTCCTCAGGTGAAGGAAGTAATGCTTGGCGATGAGGGGATGTCTTCATATATGAAGAAAGACTCCTGCTTTATAGATATGAGTTCAATTAACCCTGTTGACACCACATATATAGGCGGTATATTAAAAGAGAAGGGTATAGATATGCTTGATGCGCCGGTATCAGGCGGTGAGCCTAAGGCTATAGATGGAACTGTTGCATTTATGGTTGGTGGTGATGAGGCTGTATTTGAAAAGTATAAGCCGCTTCTTCTTAATATGGGTTCGTCAGTTACAAGATGTGGCGGATTAGGTGCTGGCAATACAACAAAGCTTGCCAACCAGATAATAGTGGCATGCAATATTCAGGCGGTATCAGAAGCATTTATGTTAGCTAAGAAAGCAGGAGTTGACCCTGAAAATGTGTTTGAGGCTATAAAGGGCGGACTTGCAGGCTCAACTGTTATGAATGCCAAAGTGCCTATGATGATAGAGGATAATGTAAAGCCGGGCTTTAGAATAGACCTTCACATAAAGGATTTAAATAATGCTCTTGAATGTGCGCATAGTGTAGGTGCCCCAGTTCCTATGACAGCACAGGTATCTGAGATAATGCAGTATCTTCACAATAATAGTGACGGAAACAGCGACCATAGCGCAATTATACATTATTATGAGAAGCTGACAGGGACGAAGCTGTAGATAATGTAATGAGCGCAAAAGAAAAGGAAGCGGCTGCGAAGCAGACATTTACTTTTCTTGCGCCATTAACGAACGAACAGTCATGCGAAGCAGGACGAAAAAGCGTGAAAGCGCGGGTTCGTGAGTGTAGGGGTAGATAAAGAGTAAATTGTGATGCGATGGAGTAATGTAGAAACATCGTCAGGAAAAATATATTTTGACCTTAACAACATAACGCAAAATAGACAGAAAAGAAAGGGGAACAGCCATGAAAGATGAATTAAGAAATATAGCGGACAGCATAATAGATGCCGCAATTAAAGCCGTACTTCCGGATGAAGCGGTTAAGAGAGCACTGGAAAACAAAGAATTTGCTGGAAAAGTAGTACTTGTGGCTGCCGGAAAAGCGGCATGGCAGATGGCAAAGGCCGCAAGTGATTATCTTGGTGACAGGATAGATAAAGGCGTGGTTATAACAAAGTATAACCATGTAAAAGGAACAATAAATAAAGTTGAGTGCTTTGAAGCAGGTCATCCTGTACCGGATGAGAACTCATTCAATGCAACACAGAAGGCAATAGACTTAGTATCAGGGCTTACAAGTGATGATACTGTATTATTCCTGTTGTCAGGTGGTGGAAGCGCTTTGTTTGAGAAACCAAAGATACCTGGAGAAGAATTACAGGATATAACAAACCAGCTTCTTGCATGTGGTGCCGATATAGTTGAGATTAATACGATAAGAAAACGTCTGTCAGAGGTAAAAGGAGGCCGTTTCGCAAAGCTGTGTGAACCTGCTCATGTGTTATCAATAGTGTTATCAGACATACTTGGTGACCCTCTTGATATGATAGCATCAGGACCTGCATGCCCTGATTCTTCAACATGCGAGAACGCAAGACATATAGTAGCAAAGTATAATCTGAAGTTAGGTGAAGATGCCAGAAAGCTTATTAACATAGAGACACCTAAAAAACTGGACAATGTTACAACACTGATTAATGGAAGTGTACGTGAATTATGCCGCGCAGTAGAAAATGAATGTACAAAGTATGGCTATGAACCAGTTATACTTACAGACCAGTTATGCTGTCAGGCAAAAGAGGCAGGAAGCTTCCTTGCATCAATAGCTAAAACACATTATGCTTCGGGAAAGAAGCTTGCCTATGTGGCAGGTGGAGAAACGATAGTTAATCTTACCGGACATGGCAAGGGCGGAAGAAACCAGGAGATAGCTTTGTCGGCAGCAGCAGGCATAGAAGGCATGTCAAACGTAGCTGTGTTTAGTATAGGCAGCGATGGAACAGATGGACCAACAGATGCAGCAGGCGGCTATAGTGATGGTGATACAGCTATTGTACTCAAAGAAAAAGGCATAGATATATTCGATGTACTTAAAGAGAATGATGCTTACAATGCATTAAAGGAAACGGATGGACTTATAATAACAGGACCAACAGGAACGAATGTTAATGATGTGACGGTGTTACTTATAGGGTGAAATTGTTGTTTAATTGAATTTCAGTTGGCGATGAACGGACGACAAATATAAGCTACAGGCAGCCAGGCACACTATGTTCAATGCCAGAAGCTTTGATTGGATATTTCTAAGTCTTTCCATGTAAACTATGATAACTGACGCTACCGCTTAGACGCGCCGTCCGTGGCGCGGCTTCGCTGCTTCGTACATCCTTGTACGAAGCTAGCTGAGAGTGAAAGGAAAGACTAAGAACTATCACAATCAAACTTCAAGTGCATTTCACATAGTATGACTGGCGGCCTGTAGCTTATATTTGTCTGTCTGTGGCGTAATTTACTTGCTGATATTCAATTAAATCAAGTGGGACGACAGGGGGGCGGAATTGTGCGCTTTACGCACAATTCCGCCCCCCCCTCATGCCTCGTTGATGCTTGTGCATCTGCTTCTTGCAGATATGATGTTGT
>ERZ808240.1896-NODE-1896-length-24415-cov-3.835755_pt1 | contig 24415 bp, 21 predicted proteins | sample MGYA00521084_ERZ808240 | MGnify/ENA primary metagenome ERZ808240 (study PRJEB31516, sample SAMN03275571) | gut metagenome | biome: mammalia-associated habitat; material: feces | host: Papio cynocephalus | place: Kenya | collected 2012-08-06 ... | reverse complement strand
GGCAATAGATCTGCCTGTAAAACATTCAATCTATTGTTTTCATAATGCGTTTTCTTTTTCACTTTAAAGTATTGCAGTATGAATTTCCTTTAAATAATACTTTGTTCTTTGTGATCTGTCAATCCCTTTTGAATAATTTAACAGCTTCTCCGTAACAGTTCAGCCTTCCGGCTGAACTGAATAAAAAGTTATTGTAAAAACGCTGAATTTTTTTCTTTCTTATGGTGACTTTTCCACAGTAAATACGTTTTTCTGCACAGTTGGAGGATTATAAGAAAGCCAAAAAAAAATCTGTGTATAACTTTTTGGGATATTCTTGTTTTTTAGCGTTTTACACTTTGGTGATCCACATTTTTTTCATAAGCAGCCAGTGTTATCCACAGTCATTTTGACGAACAGCAGAAACGTCAGAATTCGCTTTTTTCCCATATTTCTGATAAAATGATACTATCAGAAAAAAAAGGGAAGAGGTCATAAATGGGCGGCAATTATGAAAAAGGTTTGTACAATCAGCTTATGGAAGTCATGGCACGCCTTAACGCAGTGGAAGAAGATCTTCATACAGAGAAAATCGAACATAAAAATGATGTTGACCGTCTGAATGCCAAAATAGACTGCCTCACAGAGGAAAACCGGCTTCTTAAAGACGATAATGCCCGCCTGAGAAGCATTATCAATAATGACAGTTCCAACACTTCCCTTCCGCCCTCCACCGACAAGAAAGGTGGAAATCCTGCCAACACCTATAACGGCCGCCAGCGTACAGAGCGTAAAGCAGGCGGGCAGAAAGGACATAAGGGTACAACCCTTACAAAAGAAGTAGTAGAAGAAAAAATCAGGTCAGGGAAATGCAGACACGAAATCAGGGAGATTGGAAATCCTTCCGGCTGGAAATATATCACAAAATATGTAGTAGACCTTGATGTCACACCGCTTGTAACAGAAATACGCATCTATCCAGATAAGAATGGAAAATTCAACATTCCCGATGAATACCGGAGTGATGTGGTTTACGGCACAAATGTAAAAGCACTTTCAACAGTCCTCTACAGTGAAGGTGTCATGTCCAATGACAGGATAGCAGCATTCTTAAATGCTGCAGGAAATGGCGAGCTCGGTCTTTCAGCCGGGAGCGTCTATGGGTTTTGCAGAAAACTTGCCAGTAATGCAGAAAGCAGTATACAGAATTTAGAAGCAGAACTGCTTAATCAGGAAGTGGTATTAACGGATGCCACCACAGTAACGGTCAATGGAGAACAAAATTATATCCGAAATTTCAGCATAGGAAAGACTGTTATCTACCGTGCCATGAAAAGCAAAGCAATTGATGCCTTGAAAAAAATAGATTTTCTCAAAAATTTTTCGGGAATCCTGGTACACGACCACGAAACAGCATTGTATCATTTTGGAACAGACCACGGTGAATGCAATGTCCATATCATCCGTTATCTGCGTAAGAACACAGAGGAAACTGGGCATAGATGGTCAGTACAGATGAAAGACCTGCTCTGTGAGATGAACCTGGAGCGGAAAAAACTCGCAAACATGGGCGAAGAATCTTTTTCTGAAGAAACCCTGTATGACTGTGAGAAAAGATACATGGATCTTATTGCCTCAGGACGTAGGGAAAACAAGCAGCCCGGACGCAGATATGCCAAAAAAGATGAAAAAGCCTTATTGAACCGTCTGGAGAAATACATGCACAATCACCTTTTGTTTCTGCATGACTTCCGTGTTCCATTTGACGATAACATGAGCGAACGCGACCTGAGAAAAGTCAAGAACCGCCAGAAGATGGCAGGCGGATTTCGCAAAGACAGCGGACATGAAATGTACTGCGCAATCCTGACAATCATAGAAACCCTAAAAAGAAGAAATATGGGGTTGATAGAAAATGTAAAAAGATTATTTATGGGTGCACCGGCTATATTTTAGCCGGTGCTAAGACTGGTTGTTCAGCCGGAAGGCTGAACTGTTACATTAGGTTAAAAAATATCCTCTTTTTTCCTTTACTTTTCAAAACTGTTATGATATGCTCTAACTAGCTGTAAATACAGCCAGTAATATTTTTTGGAGGTACTTTTCAATGAACAAAGGTACAGTAAAATGGTTTAACAACCAAAAAGGATACGGATTCATCTCCGACGAACAGGGAAATGATGTATTCGTTCACTACTCAGGTCTTAATATGGAAGGTTTCAAATCCTTAGAAGAAGGCGCTGCAGTAGAATTTGAAGTTGTTGAAGGCGCAAAAGGACCACAGGCAACAAACGTAACAGTAGTAAGATAATTTGATTATCACTTGTTACTACAGTCTAAATCAGTAGTTTCATGTACCTTTTTCTTTATTAAATAGAACTTGTTTTATTTTTCTAGATTAAGATATTGCAAACAATGGATTTGAAAAAGAGTGTCGGTTTTTCCGGCACTCTTTTTTGCGTACATATCAGGCAATAGATATTGTAAGAAGCAGCATGATTTTGCATTTGAAAAAATTGTGAAATTTGTCTGTTGGACAGATAACATTTTCTGAAAATTCATTGACTTTCCTCATGCCACCCATTACAATAAATCTATCTTTTTATCAAATCAAAAACGGAAAACATACTAACATAACAAAAAATCTATCATTACATCGGTGAACCATCCAGCAGGAGAAAATCAATATAATATTCCCATTGCATATCAGAGAGGTATTTATGGAAAAGAAAGATGAATTATTAAGAGTTGGAAAATACAATAAGGAACTTAATGATATATTAGACATAAATATTGAGGAACTGGAAATATACCGGTCAAAAGGATTGCCAACTCATATGGTGAAAAGAAAACATTACAATTGTCTAAAATATATAGATTATATTCCAGAGATAATATCAAAGCCAGATTATGCAGGTATAAATCCAAATGAAAAAGGTACTAGTTTAGAGCTTGTAAAAAGGTATGCTGATAATGTTATGATAGGAATTAAACTTGACACAGATGGAGAGTATTTATATATTTCAACTATGCATGACGTGCAAGAATCGAAAATACAGAGACGACTTTTTAGTGGAAGATTAAAGGAAGTCATAGTTGACAAAAAAGAAGATAAATAGTATATTATAAACGAAAAATGAATAGGATAGTAACGAGCATAATTGTTTTTGAGGTCGGAAATGGTTCCCGACACACTCTACAAAGAGTACCTGAGATGATGGATACACCGCCCATCCAAAAATAATTATGCTTTTATTATTTGTAGGCTCTTTCAATTCATCATTTATTACAAAGAAACCATCTTTTAAAAGGGATGGTTTCTTTTTTTAAGTTCATTTAAGGTTCGCCTGATAAGATATGCGCAAAGGAAAGGAGAAATCTATGGCAGATCAGATGATATTTAAAAGATGTGAAATCAAATATATGTTGGATATCACGCAGGCAGAACTGTTAAAAAATCAGATGAAGCAGTACATGATCGCAGACGAGCATGGAGTGAGCACGATATGCAGTCTGTACTTTGACACACCGGACTATCTGCTGATCCGAAGATCGATGGAACATCCGGTTTATAAAGAAAAATTGAGATTGAGAAGTTACGGCACGGCAGAGAAGGATACGACCGTTTTTGTGGAACTGAAAAAGAAATACCAGTCCGTTGTATACAAAAGAAGAATTGCAATGACAGAGGATGAGGCAGAACGTTACCTGCTTTTCCATGAAAAAGTAAAAGACACCCAGATCACCAGAGAGATTGATTACTGTCTGAAAAATTATAAGGAGCTGGCTCCGGCAGTGATGCTTTCCTATGAGAGAGAGGCATTTTACGCGAAGGATGATCACGAGTTCCGGATCACGTTTGATCAGAACATTCTCTGGAGAAATTACGACCTTTCTCTCTGTAAAGGAATTTACGGGGAAGCAATTTTAGATAAAAATAAAGTGCTTATGGAAGTGAAAACGGCGGGCGCAATACCGCTCTGGATGGTTCATTTTCTGACAGAAAACCATATTTACAAAACGTCATTTTCCAAATATGCGACCGCTTACCGCACGATTTATGAGCGAGAGCAGAGAAGCTGTCAGCCGGAGAAAATCTTTGTGTTTACCGGAAATGAGGTTATGCAGCAGGCAATAAAATGTTAAAGAAAAGGAGAAATTAATATGTTAAACAATTTATTTACAGGAATTTTTGATACAACAGGTGCGGCGGTGATTTCCGTACCGGATTTTTTACTCTGTATCGTGGTGTCACTGCTGATCGGGGCATTCATCACATGGGTTTACACTTATAAAAGCCGCTATACAACAAGCTTTGCAGTGACACTTGCAATGCTCCCGGCGATCGTTTGCATTGTGATTATGATGGTAAATGGAAATGTAGGTGCCGGAGTGGCTGTGGCAGGAGCATTTTCGCTTGTGCGTTTCCGTTCTGTGCCGGGAACTGCAAAAGAGATCGGAACCATTTTTCTTGCAATGGCAGCAGGACTGATCGCAGGGATGGGCTATCTTGGATTTGCAGTACTGTTTTCACTCATTATGGGAGCAGTGATGTTCGTGTTAAATGTCACCGGATTCGGTGTAAAAAAAGCAGAAGTAAAAGAGAAAACACTTCGTATCACAATCCCGGAGGATTTAAATTACGGAACAGCATTTGATGATCTTTTTGAAAAATATTTATCATCCTGCGAAGTAGTTTCGGTAAAAACTTCTAATATGGGAAGCCTATACAAACTTACCTATCACGTGACGTTAAAAGACAACGCAGAAGAGAAAACATTTCTGGATGAATTGAGATGCAGAAACGGAAATCTGGAAATCGGTATGACGAGACAGGAGGCAAATGTCAATGAGTTATAGAAGAAAAAAACTGCTGGCACTGTTTTGCGCCACGGCATTATCCGTGACGACGGTGGCTGGCTGTGCAGGGAAAAATAGCAGTACTGACAATATTGTTCCTACGGAAACAGAAGTAAATGCGGAAGAAACCGCAGCACAGAGTGAAACAGGAATTTTTTCGAGTGCAGATATGTTTACCGAGCGGGATCTGGCTGGAACCTACGAGGAGAGCGAGGCAGTTTATGTCACACTTTCCGATGATGGGATCACAGGGGAAGCGGATGGCGTTGTGGTCGATGGACAGACGGTAACGATCACGGCAGAAGGAACTTATGTTTTTTCCGGAACACTGTCGGAAGGACAGATCGTGGTGGATGCAGATGATGCAAAAGTGCAGATCGTACTTGATAATGTGGACATTACCTGCGCCACAAGTGCAGCCGTGTATGTAAAAAGTGCAAATAAAGTATTTGTAACGCTTGCAGAAGGTTCGCAGAATACGCTTCGCAATACGGATGAATATGTTGCGATCGATGACAATAACATTGATGCCGTGATTTTTGCAAAATCAGATCTTACGTTAAACGGTACTGGAAGTCTGACAATCGAATCTGCAGACGGACATGGAATTGTATCCAAAGATGATCTGAAAATCACAGGCGGTACATACGACATCACAGCAACAGGGCACGCATTATTGGGAAAAGACAGTGTGCGTATCGCAGATGGAACCTTTGTTTTAACCGCAGGAAAAGATGGTATCCACTCGGAAAATGAAGATAACGAAGAAAAAGGCTACATTTATATTGCAGATGGTGATTTTACGATCACAAGTGATGGCGATGGCATGGACGCTTCGAATATCGTACAGATCGAGGATGGAACATTTGACATCACAGCCGGGGGCGGCGCTGCAAACAGTAAGAAAACACATGAGTCCGATATGCCGGGTGGACCGGGTGGCGGAATGCCGCAAAACGGTGAGAGACCAGATGGTGGAACTCCGCCGGAAATGGGCGAGAAACCGGACGGAGAAAATATGCCGGAAATGGGCGAGAAACCGGACGGAGAAAATATGCCGGAAATGGGTGAGAAGCCGGACGGAGCAACCCCACCGGAGAAACCAGCCCAAAACGAACAGAATGATACAACGGCAGAGGATACCACAACCGACGAGAGCAGCACCAGCACAAAAGGAATCAAGGCAGATGGCGATATGTATTTAAATGGAGGCACTTACCAGATCGATTCCGCAGATGATTCCATCCACAGCAATGCGAATATTACGATCGCAGATGGAACATACACGCTTGCGACAGGCGATGACGGTGTGCATGCAGATGATGCACTGGTAGTGAACGGCGGTACAATCACTGTGACAGAGAGTTATGAAGGTCTGGAAGGTCTGACGGTGACGATCAATGATGGAACGATCGATATCACTTCGAGTGATGACGGTATCAATGCAACAGGTGAGCGGATGGAATTAAACGGTGGTTATATCCATATCCTGGCAGGCGGTGACGGTGTGGATTCCAACGGCGATCTGACGATCAACGGCGGTGAGATTTACATTGACGGCCCGTCCGACAACGGAAACAGCGCGATCGATTACGGCGACTGGTCGTCTGCCTACGTGAACGGTGGAACGCTTGTGGCAATCGGCAGCAGTGGCATGGCGGAGGAGATGAGTGACTCTTCCAAACAGGACGTTCTTATGGTAAAATTAGGAGAACAAATGGAAGCTGGCGATGTTGTGCTGACAGACAGTGAGGGAAATGTGATCGTAAGTTACACGGCATTAAAATCCTATGACTGTGTGATCATCAGTACCGCAGAGGTGGAGAGCGGAGCAACGTACACGCTCACAACGTCGGGAACGACGACAGAAGTGACCGCAGAATAAAAATAGTCAGGAAGAGAAAGCGGTGTCACTGTGAAATAAACGAAAGGCATGGGATTTGGTATGAGGTTATTGCTTGCAGAAGATGAAGAGGATTTAAGTCGAGCACTTGTCACGGTGTTAAAACATAACAATTATTCGGTGGACGCTGTGTACGATGGCGCAGAAGCCTTGGATTATCTGGAAAATGGCGACAATTATGACGGCGTGATCTTAGATATCATGATGCCGAAAATGGATGGCATTACTGTGTTAAAAACAATCCGCAAACATGGAAATTCCGTTCCGGTGCTGCTGCTCACAGCAAAGGCAGAGATTGATGACCGGGTGGAGGGCTTAGACAGTGGTGCGGACGATTATCTGCCGAAACCGTTTTCCATGAAAGAGCTTCTGGCTAGAATCCGGGCAATGACAAGAAGGCAGACGGACACGACCGATAATGTGCTGACGTTTGGTGATATCGCATTAAACCGTTCTACCTATCAGCTCACAGGACCGGAAAATAAAGAGGGTATCCGTCTTGCGGGCAAGGAATACCAGATGCTTGAAATGCTTATGTCTAATCCGGGACAGGTCATTTCCCCTGATCTTTTTATGGATAAAATCTGGGGCTACGATTCCGAAGCGGAACAAAATGTCGTGTGGGTATATATTTCCTATTTGAGAAAAAAATTAACCTCCATTGGAAGTCAGGTGAAGATCAAGGCGACCAGAGGACTTGGATACTCATTGGAGAAAGACAATGCTTAAAAAATTAAGAAGAAAATTTATTGCGATCGCAATGCTGTCTGTTTCTGTCGTGCTGATCGCAATTGTCGGTACGATCAATATTGCCAACTACATCAGTACCAATCAGTCGCTGGATGCAAGACTTTCCCTGATCGCAGGCAACGGAGGTACTTTCCCGGATATGACACCCGGAGATTTTATGAAAAAATCAGAATCTAAGACGGATCATGCCACAGATCCATCCGGGGGTCAGAACCCGGATTCACAGGATCAGGATAAAACAGGCCAGAACGAACAACCGGAGAAGAAAGATGGTCAGCCACCGGCAATGAATGAACTGCAAAAACACGGAATTTCTCAGGAAAGCCCATTTGACACCCGGTATTTCACGGTGACGATCGCGCCGGACGGTACGGTGGAGTCCGTGGATACCGGAAAAATCGCTTCCATCTCAGCCGAGACAGCGGAAGAATATGCAATGGAACTTTGGGAAAAAGGAAAGACAAAAGGCTTTCTCTCTGATTATAAATATCTTGCAACGGACAGCGACGGCTCGACGATGTATGTATTTTTAAACTGCCAGCGGGAAATCTCTACAATCAGAACATATGTTCTTGCAAGCGTGGGAACCGGAGCACTCGGACTCGTCATCGTGTTTGTCATGATCTACTTTTTCTCCGGAAAAGTGTTAAAACCGGTGTCAGAAAGCTATGAGAAACAGAAACGTTTTATCACCGACGCAAGCCACGAGATCAAAACACCACTGACGATCATCGATGCCAACACCGAAGTCATAGAGATGATGGAGGGGGAGAACGAGTGGACGCAGAGCACGAGAAAACAGATCGCAAGGCTGACTTCCCTCACGGAAAAACTGGTATTTCTCTCCCGCATGGACGAGGAAGGGACGAAGCTGGAAAAAGTGTCATTTTCACTTTCGGATGCAGTGCTTGATACCGCGGAAGGATTCCGCTCTGTTGCAAAAACAAAAGGAAAACAGTTTGAGATCAATGTGGCAGAGCATGTGGAATATGTGGGCGATGAGAAAAATATCCGCCAGATGATCTCTCTGCTTTTGGACAATGCAATGAAATATTCCTCGGAGCAGGGTATCATCCGTATTGTATTAAAAACTTCCGGGAAAAACAAAATCATCACCGTGTGGAATACCACAGACCAGATTGAGAAAGGAAAGCTGGACATGCTCTTCGAGCGTTTCTACCGCATGGACGCTTCCCACAATTCCAAGACCGGAGGCTTTGGAATCGGACTTTCCGTTGTGTACGCGATCGTGAAGGCACACAAGGGCAAGATCACAGCCAAAAGCGAGGACGGAAAATCAATTTTATTTACCGTCACATTGTAGCGCCTGACTTCCCCTCTCTCCTGGCTTTTCCGGGTTTGATTTATGGAACGAATGGAAGGGTTCCTTATGAAACTTGCTCGAATTGCGGCTTTATCAGCGTTCACATTTTGACTTTTTTGATCGTTTATATTCATTCAGAAATGGACATAAACCTAAAGTCAAAATGTGAACACTGATAAATGCACGCAATTCTCGCAAAAGTTTCATAAGGAACCCTTCCATTCGTTCCATAGCTTTACACTTTGGTAAAAGCCGGGAGAGAGGGGAAGCCAGACGCTACAATTCGTCAAAGGAAATCTGATTTTTCGTCAGAAAGCGTTTGAGGAGTGTGTCCCACTCGTGCTCTAAGGTTTTGTCGGTCGAGAAGATACGGTAGGAGATTCCCGTGGTCACGGTCAGTTCTCCATTCTGGAAGCGGATATTCAAGAACACTGCGGAAATATCATTTTCCGTGAAAGAACTTCCGGTCTGGGAGAGGGTGCGTTTCAGGTTTTCCGGCGATAACAGAAGGGAAAACTTGAAATAGGAAGGCGTTTTCTTTCCTTTGATCAGGTTGAAACAGGAATTGCGCAAAAGACCATACGGAACAAAGGAAAGCCCGGTGAGATTCTGTTCTTCGAGTTCCTCTGCGGTGTAGAAGTCTTTTTGCAGCGTGCCATCGATATGGTAGGACACATTCGTCGTGATAACGGCCTCCTGGATGAGAAAGTGGTCAAACACATCCTGACACAGTAATTTATTCATAAAGTCTTTGACTTCGGCAATTTTTAAAGCGATCATAAAATCCTCCCAATCAAAAATGGTATTAACATAAATTTATCATTGGTTTGTTTCCTTGTAAATAACCGAAATGACAAATAAGAGAAACTATGCTAGAATGTAGAAGATTTGCGAATGCAAAATATGGAGTAATTAGAAAGATTTGCAGCCGCAGATAAAAAGTCTGTGGTTGATGGAAAGGTTGGTAACAGATATGACAGAGACAGAAATTTTATTCGATTTACTGGAAAAAGGAATTTCACCGGCGCACGCTGTGAGTGCATGCGAAAAAAGGCTCACAGATGCCGGTTTTGAAGCGATTGATTATGGTACGGCATGGAACTTAAAGGCAGGTGGAAAATATGTGGTAAATCACCATGAAACGACATTGTTTGCATTTACATTGCCGCAGAATTGGAGCGACAAAGAGCCTGCGATCCGCATTGCAGCAGCACATACAGATTTCCCATGTTTCAGGATCAAACCGTCCTGCGATATTCAGACAAATGGATACGCACAGGTGAATGTGGAAGTTTACGGTGGAGCAATTTTAAATACATGGCTGGATCGTCCACTCGGAGTAGCCGGAAGAGTTGCAGTGCGTGGCGAGGATGTGTTTGCACCGAAAGTGGTCACATTCCAGTCTGAAAAAAATCTTATGACGATCCCGAATCTTGCGATCCACATGAACCGTGAGGTGAACAAGGGTGTGGAATTAAACAGGCAGACGGAACTGCTTCCAATCTGCGGACTTTCCGATGACGCAGACTATTTCCTGGAGTTCCTTGCAAAAGAGCTGTCTGTGAAAAAAGAGGATATCCTTGATTTTGAACTGACCATTTATAATAAAGAAAAGCCGGAGTTTGTGGGCTTAAACGATGAGTTTATTTCTGCATCCAGACTGGACAACTTGAATTCCTGTTCCGCGCTGGTGTCTGCAATTATTGACAGCGACAGAACCGATGGCATGAACCTCATTGCACTGTTCGATCACGAGGAGATCGGAAGCCGTTCCAAACAGGGCGCGGGTTCCATTCTGCTCCACGATATGCTGGTGCGTATTCTGACTGAGTGCGGACTGGAAAAAGAGGTGTGGAACAGACTGTATAACAGTATGATCTTATCCGTGGATGTGGCACATGGACTTCATCCAAACTATGCCGGAAAGATGGATCTGACAAACAAGCCGGTGCTTGGAAAAGGATTCTGCATCAAGGAAGCCTGCTCCCAGTCCTATGCGACAGACTGCGGCGCGATCGCAGTGATCCAGCAGATCTGCGAGAAGAATCAGATCCCATATCAGAAATTTGTGAACCGTTCGGATCTTGCAGGAGGCGGCACATTAGGTTCGATTGCATCCGCTCTGCTTCCGGTAAAAACAGTGGATATCGGAATCCCATTGCTTGCAATGCATTCCGCAAGAGAGCTGATGGCAGCAGCAGACCAGCAGGCATTGAAGGATCTGGTGAGTGCTTATTTTGGTTAAGCGGTAAAAACAGATGCATACAGCATGAAGTATGAAATTTGACAGGAGAATCAGGTGAGAAAAAAGTTTTTTTCCTATGTGGCAGGGAGTGCGGCGTGTGCAACACTCATTCTGCTTTCGGGGTGTCAGCCGGCAGCCGATCAATTATCCGATATTACCCGTTATGTGGAAGAGAAAATTGCAGAAGGAAAAAGCACGGAAGTAAAAAATACAGAACAGGAGACGGACAGCGGACAGGCAGCAGTTTCTGAGGAAACAGAGGGGCAATCAGAGTCAGCCGTTGAAAAGCTGTCCGCAGACTGTTATGTATATCAGACGCTTCCGGAGGAAGTCCGCACTGTGTACGACGAGGTTTACGATGCGATTTTATATGAAAAAGAAGATGTTGCATTAAGTACACTGGACAAAGAAGTTTTAAATCAGGCGTATGTTTCGGTGATGGCAGACCACGGTGGGATATTCTGGGTATCGGGCTACACTTACACGCAGTATACCAGAGGGGAAAAGCTGGTGGATATCCATTTTACACCAAAGTTTACCATGACGGATGATGAGCGGATGGACATGCAGGCACAGATTGACGAGACAGTCAGTCAGATTTTGGCAGGGATCGATGCGGAAGCGCCGGATTATGACAAAGCAAAATATGTGTTTGATTATCTTGCCTCGAATGTTGCGTACAGTACAGGTGCGCCGGACAACCAGAACATTATCAGCGTGTTTGTCAATGGGGAAACGGTTTGTCAGGGATACGCCACGGCGACACAGTATCTTCTGGAAAAACTGGGAATTCCCTGCGCGGTGGTGACGGGAACAGCAAACGGAGAGTCCCATGCCTGGAATCTGGCAAAGCTGGATGGAGAGTATTATTACATTGATACGACCTGGGGAAATGCCACCTACAGCGGGGATGGAATGGGACTGGATTCATTTATCAATTATAATTATTTTGCAGTCACGACCGACGAACTGCAGAAAACGCATCATCCAAATGATGACATTATCGTGCCGGTCTGTCAGGCGGTAAAAGACAATTATTATGTCCATGAAAATCTTTATTTTGACACATGGGACGCGGACGCTGTCGGAAATGTATACAGGGCTGCCTATGAGCGGGGAGATGGTTTCTGCTCTGTCAGGTTTGCAAGCCGGGAACTGTATGAGCAGGCATTTTCCTACTTTATCACAGACCAGAATATCGTGCATTATTGCAATGGACTGACCTCATTATATTATCTCGAAGATCCTGACCAGAACGTGCTGACTATAAAATTTTAATAAAAAATTACAATATCCTCTATACAAAACAAAGTTTTTGTGTTAATGTTACGTAGTAATCAATACTACATGTGATAGAAAAAAGAAACTTTTGATATAATAATGAATATCACAAGGAGGCGAAATCCTCTGCTCACCAGTGGGTTCGCATTTTCCTGCGGAAAACAAGGAGGATATTATGTATAAGATTGTAATCGACAGTTGTGGGGAATTACCGGAAGAATTAAAACAGGATGGACACTATGAGACCGTTTCATTGGAGCTGGAAGTGGACGGATGCCGTATCAAAGATGACAGCAGTTTCAATCAGTTAGACTTTTTGAGAAGAGTAAAAGAGAGCCTGAAAGGACCAAAGTCCTCCTGCCCGTCACCGGAGCAGTATATGAACGCATATGAGGGCGAGGCAGACCATGTTTATGTTGTGACATTGTCCGGCGGCTTAAGCGGCTCTTACAACAGCGCAGTGCTCGGAAAGAATCTCTATGAGGAAGAGTATGGAGACGCAAAGAAAATTTATGTGTTCAATTCAAAATCAGCGTCCATCGGTGAGACGATCATCGGCATGAAGATTCAGGAATTTGAGGAAGCCGGATGCAGTTTCGACGAGGTTGTGGAAAAGGTGGAAGAGTACATCCAGTCCATGAACACCTATTTTGTATTGGAGACGTTAGAGACATTGAGAAAGAACGGCAGACTTTCCAATCTGAAAGCATTTATTGCCAATTCATTAAATATCAAGCCTGTTATGGGCTCAACAAAGGAGGGCTTAATCTGCCAGTTAGATCAGGCGCGCGGCATGAACAAAGCACTTGAGCGTATGGTGAAGGATATGATCTCAAAGACAAAAGACTGTGAGAACCGTGTTCTCGCGATCGCGCACTGCAACTGCCCGGAGCGTGCAAAAGCAGTGAAAGAAAAAATCGAGAAGATTGCGAAGTTCAAAAAGATCATCATCATCAACACAGCAGGTGTCAGCAGCATGTATGCCAATGACGGCGGCGTGATCATGGCAGTATAGTCAGATGCAGACATTAACTTACGAAGAAACAGTAACAGCGATTGAAAATAAAAGAAGATTTGGAAACTTAAAGGGTGTTGAGATCTCAAAGCTGATGTTAGAGCAGTTAGGACACCCGGAGAGGGATTTACACATCATACACATAGCAGGGACGAACGGTAAAGGCTCCGTCTCTGCTTTTTTGCGCTCTGTTTTCGAATGTGCAGGATTGAAAACGGGGATGTTTACCTCCCCGCATCTGGTGGATTTCAGGGAGCGCATTCAGGTGCAGGGCAGCATGATCTCAAAAGAGGATACCGCGCGTCTTGGAAACAGACTGCTCTCTATGGATTTTGGCGTTTATCCGACCATGTTTGATTACTGTCTTGCAATGGCATTGCTTTATTTTAAAGAGCAGCAGTGCGATGTTGTAATTTTAGAGACCGGGCTTGGCGGAACGTATGATTCCACGAATGCCTGCGGTGTGCCGGACGTGACCGTCATCGCCAAAATTGGTTTTGACCATATGGCAATCCTCGGGGACACACTCGCAGAAATTGCGGCAGAGAAAGCCGGAATCATCAAGCACGGTACAGCACTTGTCTTAGAGAGTCAGGAAAAAGAAGCGATGGATGTGTTAAAACAGGAGGCGGAGCGGGCAGAAGTCAAAACTATAAAAGTCGTAAACTGGGATGAGATCCAGATCCTGCCACAGAGGGACGGAAAGCAGTGTTTTTCCTACGCGGGATACGACACAGTCACGATGAAAATGCTCGGTGTGCACCAGTATGAAAATGCGGTGGCGGCAATGCTTGCGGCAGAAGTATTTTTTGAAAAATATTTTGCAGGGAAAAAGAAGGTGCCGGAACGGAAATATTTGCAGCACGCAATCCGGGAAGGGATTGACCGGACGCAGTGGATGGGACGCATGGAACTGGTGAGCAGTGATCCATTTTTTCTGATGGATGGTGCGCACAACAGTAACGGCGTGGAGGCACTGAAAAAAAGCCTGGAGACACTGTATCCCGGCGAAAAATTCCATTTTATCATGGGTGTGATGGCAGATAAAGATTACGAGGAGATGATCCGGGAACTGCTGCCGCTGGCACTGGATTTTAAGACGGTGACTGTGGAGAGTGAGCGCGCATTGCAGGGAGAGGCACTTGCAGACTGCATCCGGGCAAAAGGAATCCCGGCGGAGGCGTATCAGAGCCTTTCGGATGTGCTGCCGGATTTCGCAAAACCGTCAGGAGAAAAGACGGTGGCATTCGGCTCGCTGTATTTTATCGGGGAGATCGAAGCATTTCTGCAGGAAAAAGCGGTAAAACAGTAACATGGTTTTACGGAAGATCTGGGCAAAGCCGCATCCGTACCAAATCATTACAGAAAAGTTACAAAATCTCCGGGATTTAATATAATTTTAAAATTAATCATATGGCAATATTTATTTTTTTCCTCTATAATAACAACTGTCTGTTCATACAATAGTGATACAGGCAGTTATTTTTTGCCTAAATGCGAGTTAGAATGAGAGAAGAAACCACGTATGGTATTTAGCAGTTTTGAATTTTTATTCCGGTTTTTGCCGGTTTTTTTAATCATATATTTTATTACACCGAAAAAATTCCGCAACGCAGTGCTCTTTTTGGGGAGCATTGCGTTCTACACCTATGGAGAGGCGCAGTATGTCCTGCTGCTGTTAGCGTCAGTCACGGTCAACTATGTGATCGCGCGCAGCATGTATAAGACGCCCGAGGACGGAAGAGGCAGAAGGCAGGCAATATTGCTTATTCTGGCATTGTGTTATGATTTTGGAATGCTCTTTTTTTTCAAATACAGCGGTCTGACCACGAAGCTGCCGCTTGGGATCAGTTTTTACACATTCCAGATCGCAGCGTATGTGATCGACGTGTACCGTGGCATAGTTCCGGCAGAGAAATCTTATGTAAACCTCGGGACTTATCTGACAATGTTTCCACAGCTGATCGCCGGACCGATCGTAAACTATACCGAGGTGAGCAGCCGTCTGAAAAGCCGGACGGTGACGGTGCGGGATTTTGAGAGCGGTGTCCGTATCCTTGTGATCGGGCTTGGCTCAAAGGTCATTATCGCTGACCGTGTGGGAATGTTGTGGAACAACGTGCAGACGATCGGGTTTAACAGTATCTCAACGCCGTTAGCGTGGCTTGGAGCGGTCGCATATTCCATGGAACTGTATTTTGATTTCGCGGGATATTCCATGATGGCGATCGGACTTGGAAAAATGTTAGGTTTCCAGATCCCGGTCAATTTCCGGTTTCCGTATATCTCAAAATCAGTGACGGAGTTCTGGCGCCGCTGGCACATTACACTGGGACGGTGGTTCCGCGATTATGTATATATTCCGCTCGGAGGCAACCGGAAGGGCAGAGCGAGAACGTTGTTCAATCTATTTGTGGTGTGGGCACTGACGGCACTGTGGCACGGTGCAGGGTACAATTTCCTGATCTGGGGCGGCATGCTGCTTGGATTTTTATTTCTGGAAAAATTGTTTTTGCTTCCATTTTTACAGAAAAGCAAAGTGATCGGTCATATTTACCTGTTACTGTTTGTGCCTGTGACCTGGATGGCATTTACGATCACGGATGTGCATCAGCTTGGAATTTACCTGACACGCATGTTTCCGTTCGTGAAGGCGCATACCGGCATGGTCAATTCGATGGATTACATCAAATATTTAAAAGATTACGACAGTCTGCTGGCGCTGGGAGTTCTTTTTGCAACCCCGCTTCCGGCAGTGATTTATGGGAAAATAAAGCGGGGTTTGCTCGGTACGCTGGCAATCGCGGTGATTTTTGCACTCAGCATGTACTACCTTGCGGTATCTGCAAACAATCCGTTTTTATACTTTAATTTTTAGGAAGGAGCAGAAATGAAAAAAATCAGATATTGCAAAATTACCATTCTGATTTTAGCTGGCTGGATCATCCTGTCAGTGATAGGATTTCTGGGAAAAGATACCATTTACAGCCGCTACACGATCGATGTGAGGAAAACGCCTTACTTTGTGCTCGTGATGCAGGGCATACATGACGGTGTCTATCCGTGGAGCAGTGATCATGAGTCGCTCTGGGATAAATGGGAAAAACTGGCAGAGCAGAGAAAAGACGGGGAACAGATTTTTGCAACCGAGAGCACGGAGCCTGCCGCAGAGGGAACGGAGAGCGTGGCAGAAACCGAGGCTGTGGCGGAGACAGAGCAGGAGGAAGTAAAAACGTTTCATCCGGTGGACGATGATTACTTTTCGGACGCAGTGTTTATCGGGGACTCGAGAACCGTGGGACTGCATGATTACGGCGGACTGGATGACAGCACTTTTTATGCAACGGTCGGCATGAACATTTATAATCTCTGGACAGAAAAGTTCTGCGAGGTGGATGGAGAGAAAGTGACGCTGGAGGAAGCTCTTAAGGCGAAGCAATACGGCAAAGTCTATTTCCAGATCGGTATCAATGAGATGGGAAGGGGAACGCTGGACGGTTTCATGACAGCCTATGAAGATTCTGTGGAAAAATTCCGGGAACTTCAGCCGGACGCCATTATCTTCGTTCAGGGGATCATGAAAGTCGCAAAAGAAAAAAGTGATAAAGATCCGATTTTTAACAATACAGGAATCGAGCAGCGAAATGAGCGGATCGCGGCACTTGCAGACGGAAAAAATATCTTCTACCTTGACATGAATGAGGTTGTGTGCGATGAGGATGGCAATTTAAAGAGCAATCTGACTTTCGATGACATTCATCTGTATGGCTCTAAATATGGAATCTGGGTGGATTATCTGAAAGAGAATGGAATCTGACAAAAACGCTATGGTGCAGGAAAAAAGCATCATAGCGTTTCTTTTAATAATTTCCATCAAAGAGTGTGAAGGAATTTTTGTTGAATTCTAAAATACCGGCGTCTCTCAATTTGCACAATTCATTGGACATGGCGGAGCGGTCGACGGAGAGATAGTCGGCAAGCTGCTGGCGGTTAAAGGGAATGGTAAAGGTTGAGGCATTGGCTTTTTTTGACTCCATGGACAGGTAGGAGAGCAGCTTCTCTCTGGTGGTGCGCTTGGACATGTGCTCCAACTTGCGGTTTAACTGAAAATTTTTCCGGGAGACTAACGTTAAAAGATTGCGGATCAGCCGGCTGTGAAACTCGCAGGCAGAGGAGCAGATCGTCAGAATTTTGGAGACTTCCAGAAACAAAATGCGGCATGTGGAAGCAGCAAAAATATTCATTTCCAGTGGCTCGGTGGAATTGATCGCATAGGCTTCCCCGAAAATATCGCCCGGGGCACATTCTGCCATCAGATTGGCATTTCCCCAGAAGTCCTCTTTTACAATGTGTACATTTCCCTCCAGCACAATACCAATGCTTGTGATGGTTTCCCCATAGGAAAAAATAATCTCGTCTTTGCCAAATGTCGTTTCCCGCGCAGAGAGGCAGGAGAGCATGTCCTTGATCTCATCGGTTGTGATCCCTGTGAATACAGAGGTCTGTAATAAAAGCAGATCGTCGTTTGTCATAGAAGCTCCTTTCGAATGTATGTAGAATAAAACATAATTGTGTTGTAAATACAACGGAAAAATTTCTTCTATTATATTAGTATGCACATAGAAAGTCAATTAAAACCAATCAAAGGTACGATTGAACGAAGATTAGAATTAAATTTGAAATGATCAATTGGATAAAAACAGGAGGAATAAAAGATGGTAAGAAGAATTATAGAGATCAACGAGGAAGCATGTGTAGGATGTGGTCTTTGTGCAGAGGCATGTCACGAGGGAGCAATCGCGATGGTGAATGGAAAAGCGAAGCTTATGCGCGATGATTACTGTGACGGTCTTGGGGACTGTCTGCCGGCCTGTCCGGTAGATGCCATCCATTTTGTGGAGCGTGAGGCAGCAGCTTACGATGAGAAGGCTGTGGAAGAGCATAAAAAAAGCAAAGAGGCGGCAAAGACACCATGCGGATGTCCGGGAAGTCAGGCGAGAGCCATCCGGAGAGAGGCAGATGCAGACAGAAATGCAGAGCCACAGGCAGCAGGAGAGATCCGTTCCGAGCTGACGCAGTGGCCGGTACAGATTAAACTTGCACCAATCCGTGCGCCATACTTTGACGGTGCAAATCTTCTGATCGCAGCGGATTGCAGTGCATATGCCTATGGAGATTTCCACCGTAAATTTATCCGTAACCATGTGATACTGATCGGATGTCCTAAGTTAGATGATGTGGACTATTCTGAGAAATTGACAGAAATTATCAAAAACAATGACATCAAATCTGTTACAATAACACGTATGGAAGTACCTTGCTGTGGCGGAATCGAGATGGCTGCGAAAAAAGCATTACAGAACAGCGGAAAATTCATTCCATGGCAGGTAGTGACCATTTCTACGGACGGAAGAATCCTGGAATAAAATGTGATAATTTTTACGACAGCCCCACATACAGGAGAAACTTCGGACAAAACAAAAGAAAGTGAGGACAAAAATATGAGTGAAACAAATGTAAATCAGAGAAAAGTGGCAATGATCGGATGTGGTTTTGTAGGATCTGCAACCGCATTTGCATTAATGGAAAGCGGTCTGTTTTCCGAGATGGTTCTGATCGATGCCGATAAAAACAGAGCGGAGGGAGAGGCACTCGACATCAGCCACGGACTTCCTTTTGCAAGACCAATGAAAATCTATGCCGGAGATTATGATGATATTGTAGATGCCGCGATCATTATCGTGACAGCCGGTGCAAATCAGAAACCGGATGAGACAAGATTAGACCTTGTCCAGAAAAATGTTGGGATTTTTAAATCCATCATTCCGGAAATTGCAAAAAGAAACTGCGGAGGAATCCTTTTGATCGTTTCCAATCCGGTGGATATTCTGACCTACACGGCATTGAAATTGTCCGGTTTCCCGGAGAACCGGGTGCTTGGTTCCGGAACAGTGTTAGATACTGCAAGGTTAAAATACAATCTGGGAGAGCATCTGAATGTGGACAGCCGAAGTGTACACGCATTTATCATCGGCGAACACGGCGACAGCGAGCTGGCAGCATGGAGCAGCGCGACGGTTTCAGGTGTGCCGATCAATACATTCTGCGAGATGCGCGGACACTACAACCATGACGAAGCGACCGAGCGGATTGCAGAAAATGTAAAAAACAGTGCCTACGAGATCATTGCGAAGAAAAAGGCAACCTACTTTGGAGTTGCAATGGCAGTGCGCAGAATCTGCGAGGCAATCATCCGCGATGAAAAATCCATTTTACCGGTATCCAATCTGATGCACGGAGAATTTGGAATTTCCGATATGTCCTTAAGCATGCCGGCAATCGTGGGAGCAGACGGTGTGGAAAACCGCGTTCCAATTTCTCTCGACGAAGAGGAAACAGAAAAACTGAAAAGTTCCGCCGACACTTTAAAGAAAATTATTGATGAAGTGTTATAAAAAATGATAGAATGAAAGAAAAAGCCAGACATATTTCGTGTTTGGCTTTTCTTAAGTCTGGAGAGAAAAAACATGGAAAAAATATTAATCTATCAGGTAAAAGAAAAAGAAGCAGTAAAACAGCTGCTTGCGCCAATGAGAATCCGTCTGGAGGAGATTGAAGCCGCAGATTTAAGACAGAGTATCGGGGATCTCGCAGAGGGAAAAAAGAACGTGCTCATCGCACCGTTTACCGGAAATGCGCCACAGGACAGTCTGATGGTATTCTGCGGTGTCAATGAAAAGCATTTTGATAAGATCCTGTTTGCCCTGCGCCAGAAACAGATCCTGATCGACTACAAAGCGGTCCTCACGCCGACGAACCAGAAATGGAGTGTGCTCATGCTTTTGCTGGAACTTGCGAAGGAAAAAAACAGCTTCCGGTAGAAAAAACGATAGAAAAAAACGGCAATAGAATCAGGGGTGCATTCTTGTGTGAACTGTAAAAATATGGTAACATAATTATATATGTCTGTGTATACAGGAAAAATCATCTGTGCACAGATGGAAAACGACAGGATCATATTTCACACGAAGGAGAATGGAACATGGAGCATTTCATGAACCTCATGTTGAACAAAAATTTATATATAGGGATTCCGGTGGGGGCATTTGTATGTTACCTCTTTTTAATGTTCTGTTTTTTGAATATTTCAGAGGATACACCGGCAGTGCGTTATCTGCGGGCTATCCTGGCAGCATTTTTACTCTGGACGGGTGGCTCTGTGCTTATGAGACTGCAGATCAGTCCGGGTATGCAGTTCTGGTATCACGTTTCCCTGTTGGGGCTTTTTATTGTTCCGGTAGGAATCTACGGATTTCTGTTTTATGTACTCGAGATTACGGGGAAGGACAAGCTGCTGAATCTGTGTATGTTTGCATCTACAGCGGTGGTGATTCTGAATGCTGTTACAGGGTGCATTCTTCCGGTACCGGAAGTACAGTTACTTCCAAATGGCGATATTTCTTATGTTTACCATGTAAAATGGGGGTTGTGGTTATGGACAGCCGCAGAGATCATTCTTTTAATCTATGCGACGGTACTTGCCCATAAAAAAATAGGAAAACATTATGAGTATCGGAAAAAACTGGGACCGTTGTTACTTGGAACCTTGCTCATATTTGGTGGAAATATTTTGTGCCTGATGCCGTGGAGTGGTGATTTCCCATTTGATACCCTTGGCGGAGTGGGAATGGCAATCTGTCTTGTATACATTATTTACAAACAGTATCTGTTTTCCTTTTCATTCCGTGCAACCACTGGTGCTGTTTACTTTACGGCTGCGGTTGTAGCGTTTCTTCCACTGGCTGTTTTTTCACCGAACATTGACCGGGTGCTCGGGGAAGTCAATAGTTTTGCGAAGCAGTTTATCATTGTGTTTGTTGTACTGCAGTGTCTCTGGATGATATTGGTCATGACTTATGCCAGAAAAAGACTTGAGCGTATTTTGTACCAGAAGAGAAAGCATATCGTGGAGAGTCTGGTGGATTTTCAGGATATGGCAGCATCCGTTTTGAACAAGGAAGAACTTTACCGGATGATACGCGAGACCGTCAGTACGGCTGTACCGGATTCTTACGCACGTATTTTTGAAAAAAAAGACGGACATTTTACAGAGTGCACCGTGGATGGAGACAGACCGTTAGAAACAGAGGAAGAGGCAAGACTGAAAGCGTTCTGTGGCAGCGGTGATATCCATAAAAATCCTGCAGTCGCGGTTTTCAAATATGACGGTAAAATCTGTGGATTTTTATATGTGGAACTTCACAGAAAAAACAGACTGATCTATGATGAGGCGGACTGTATCCGGCAGATCGGGAACAGTGTGTCCGGTGCATTAAAAAATATCAGTGCCTATGAAAAGGTATATCAGGTGTCCATTCACGATGAACTGACCGGTTTATATAACCGCAGTTATTGCAGCGAATATCTGAAAAAACTGGATATCATGGAACAGCCAACGGGAATGATCTATCTGGATATGGATAACTTCAAGTTATACAATGATCTGTACGGCGAGGAGACCGGAGACCAGATCCTGCGGTGGTGCGCAAAACAGGTGATGGATCTTGCAGATGGGAAAATGTCTGTGTTCCGTGTCGGTTCCAATGAATTTCTGGTTATTGCGGAAGAAAACCGGAAAGAAAAATTAACTTCCTTTGCAAAACTGATCCAAAATACAATGTTAGAGCAGAAAGAAGACAAGCCGAAGGTCATCCAGCCAGTTACTTTCAGCATTGGAATCGCATGGGACAAAAACATGGCAGAGAGCGCAAGAAAATTGTTCCGTCAGGCAAGGCGTGCAGCATTCTATGCAAAGGGGAACGGCAAAAACCGTATCGAGGTTTACGAGAAGAGTTTTGAGGAGCAGGAACAGAGCAGGGAAAAAGGTTATGAGCAGGTAACACCGACGATTTTCGCGCTGATGGCAGCAGTCGATGCGAAAGATTCGTTCACTTTTGAACACTCTGAGAATGTTTCCGAGTATGCAATGAAGCTTGCAGCAAAAATGGGGCTTCCGAAGGATGATATCCAGACCGCAAAAGTGGCGGGGCTGCTCCATGATATCGGAAAAATCGGTATCCCGGAAAGTATCTTAAAGAAGAAGGGCAAACTCACAGATGAGGAATACGAGGTGATGAAAACTCATGTGGAGAATTCCATTGAGATGATCCATTTCCTCCCGAATATGAACTATGTTATTCCTGCGGTTTTATCCCATCATGAACGGTATGATGGAAAAGGCTATCCGCGTGGCGTCAAAGGAACAGACATCCCGCTTTTAGGAAGAATCCTTGCAGTGTGTGACAGTTTTGACGCGATGGTGTCCCGGAGGGCTTATAAGGATGCACTGAGCGTGGAGTATGCGATCGGGGAATTAGAAAAAGGAAAAGGCACACAGTTTGACCCGGATGTCGCAGAAGCGTTTATTGAATTGATTGAGGAAGATCCTTCGTTTCAGGTGAAGGCTTCGTAATATCTTTTTATTATGATTTCAGGGAAGCGTGTGTTTACCGCGTTGATGTTGGAAAAGCATCGAAGAATGCTGAGAATGCCAGAAGAAAAGGGGGATTTTATGGCGGTATTCTCGGCATTTTTTATATTGGAATGTATTTATTTCGTGGCTTTATTGAAAACAAGAAGTAAGGTTGCGTTTTGGATGAATGTAATACTATGTGATGATCATTGGATTAGGGGGACAAGCAGCTTGAAAGAGTTGAGAGTAGATAAAAAATTAAGAAATAAGATTATAGGAACAGGGTATAAAAAAACCGTGGAATGGATGAAGACAAAAATACCAAGAATTATTTTTATTGATATTTTTGCAGCAATACCGGAAGTGGCAGCAGTAATTACATTGCTATATGGACTTATAAATAATATGGGGTCAGATACGGTTGTTATAGTATTTGGGGTATGGGGATGTGCAGCATTTATTCCGTTGATTGTATCGACTATCTATTATAAAATAGTTCGTAATAATTCGTCTGTATATTATGAAATTTATAATACAGAACAGTTGTTTTATGATGATGAAAGATTTTGTTTTTCCTATACGGATTTTGGCTCGGATGAATTATGCACTTTCAATGTGGGATATCAAGAAATTGAAAAGATTATCGATTATCCCAATGTTAGTATGATAGAGATCAAGGGACATTTTAGGGCAGAGCTGACCAGAGATAAAGCGGTGTTGATATTTAATGAAAATTGTGAAAAAGAAATGAAAGTCTCAATCGGTTACTATTACGATGAATTCGAGGATTTTAAGAGGACTTTATCTGAAAAATCAGGATTGACATTTGAAACAAAAGATTATTGATAAGGGATTGTATACAAATCATGCAATGCAGTCTGGAGGAGCGTATGGAAAACAGGATTGAATTTATTAATAAAGTATACACGGGGAAAGAAGCGAAAAGTGGGAAAAAAGTTTTCTCGGTTATTGCAGGGGGTTTGTTTGCAATCGTTTTAATTGGCTCGTTTCTTATTGCAGGAGGAGTCGGTGGCATATCAGTATCCGTTTTAGGCTTAGTGGTATACAATTTGTCCAATACAGGTGGAAAGAAAACAGGTACCTATATTTTAACGGTAGCATTTTTTGAAGTGGATTCTGAGGGAATTGCGTTAACACATTCGTTGATTGATTACAATGACAAATTGGGGATCAGGGATGAGATCAATTCGATGAAATGGGATGCAATAAAAGGAATTTCCTATAGTGAAGAATTAAATTCAATATGCATTGATGGAAAGGGAGAAAAAAAGACCATCTGGAAAAGTGAAAAAAGGAAAGAACGTTCACCTCGAAGAAAAGCGATAAATAGGATCATTCTCTATCTACCATATGATAGTAAAGATAAATTCATTCATTTGTTTACGGCATATGGAAAAGAAATAGAAATGGTAAAATAGGTATGCGTTTTTAATGTGAAAAAGAGTAAGTAGAGCAAAAGAAAAATGAATATATTTGACACATACTAATTCTATGATGAATGAAATCAGAGAATTGTTATTAAATGCACGTCAGCGCGTGGCGGTGCAAGTAAATACTGAATTGTT
>ERZ808240.1895-NODE-1895-length-24418-cov-6.440545_pt1 | contig 24418 bp, 21 predicted proteins | sample MGYA00521084_ERZ808240 | MGnify/ENA primary metagenome ERZ808240 (study PRJEB31516, sample SAMN03275571) | gut metagenome | biome: mammalia-associated habitat; material: feces | host: Papio cynocephalus | place: Kenya | collected 2012-08-06 ... | reverse complement strand
TGGTTAGAGCGCCGCCCTGTCACGGCGGAGGTCACCGGTTCAAGTCCGGCCGGGGTCGCTGGAATGGTTAAACCCGGTTCTGCCGGGTTTTTTCAACTGTTCACTGGCTCTGTAGCTCAGTTGGTAGAGCGAGCGACTGAAAATCGCTAGGTCAGCGGATCGATGCCGCTCGGAGCCACCAACGAAACCTCGCCTTTGAGCGAGGTTTTTTTGTTTCCCCATTCTTTCTCCCGGCCACCCGCTTCAAGTCATGCCGCATGCCATAAGACATCAGGCGGCATCAGGCGTGCACCGCGCCCCGTCGGGCGGGCGCACGCACGGCGATTCACGCGATCCTCCGCTCCACCCAATCGATGACGTACGGCGCCACAGCCTCAATCTGATCGATGGCGACCTGGAATTCACGCATGCCGCCGTACCATGGGTCCACCAGATCTATGGCGTCCTCACGACCCGGCTGCGGCTTGGGCAGCCGCGGGTCGAAACTGCGATACATATGCACCTCGGCGCGTTTGCCGGCCGGCAGCTGACGCAGCAACGCCCGCATATGCGAAGCGGTCATGGGCAGGAACAAATCGGTGCGCTCGATCTCCTCCGGGGTGATGCGGTGCGCAAAATGATCCTGCGGGATCTCAGGACCATAGCCGCGCTCCTTCAGCACACGCACGGCACGCGGATCGATCGGATGGCTCCACTCCTCGTCGGAGACACCCGAGGATTCAACGCTGATCTTCGACGACAGTCCGCGCTTCTTCACCACATGGCGAAGAATGATCTCACCCATCGGAGAACGGCAGATGTTGCCGGTGCACACGGTCATGATGGTATATGGCTTAGCAACGGTCATAATCGGCCTCTCAGCGTGTTTTTGCAAAGGTGACGAAACGATATGCGGCCACACCGTCGTCGATGCTCTCAGGAGTGCGCCACGGGGTCTTATCGACGATCCTCCACAGCCCGGCATCCACCAGCGCGGCGATATCAGGCGCGTATGCATCGGCGTTGACCTCGGCCTTCAGCATCGTGACATACGCCTTGTCCGCCAATGGCAGCGCCTCGCGGAACAACTGAGCGCCCCCAATCACCCATATCTCGGAACGTTCAATGCCGTCATCCGGAATGGCTTCCTGACGAGCCAGATCCAGCGCGGCATCAAGACTGTCGACCACCGTGGCGCCGGGCGCGACATAGTGGGGATTGCGCGAAACCACGAAATTGTCGCGACTGCGCAACGGGCGATACTTCACATCCAAAGACTCCCACGTACGCCGGCCCATAATCACCGGATGGGAAACGGTCAGATTCTTGAAATGCCGCATATCTTCCGCACAGTGCCAGGGCATGCCACCCTCAAAACCAATGGCGCCGGCGCGGCCGTCCCTATCGGTCGCCTCAGCCCAAATCAAATTCACCGAGAACGTTTTGAGCATATCGTCGCCCCAATCCTCGGTCTCGCCAGGCCCGGACTCGCCGGGCCCAGGTTCGTGATAGCCACTGCGGCTGCTACTGTCATGCTCCATTTCAGTTCACCTCTTGAATGCGGTATTCAGGACTGGGCCACAGTCTATCGGCCGGCTCAGACCGCCACCGGAGCCTTGATGGCGGGATGATGCCGATAGCCGATGACGTGGAAATCCTCATACCGATAGTCGAACAGCGAATCGGCCCCATCGATCTCAATCGTGGGATACGGATACGGATCCCTCCCCAGCTGGGTCAGCACCTGATCGATGTGGTTGTCGTACACATGGCAGTCACCGCCGGTCCACACAAACTCCCCCGGCTGCAACCCGGTCTGCTGCGCCATCATCAGCGTCAGCAGCGAATAGGATGCGATGTTGAACGGCACCCCCAGGAACATGTCGCACGAACGCTGGTACAGCTGGCAGCTCAGACGCCCGTCGGCCACATAGAACTGGAACAGCGCATGGCAGGGAGGCAGCGCCATCTGTTCCACCTCGGCGGGATTCCACGCGGAGACGACCATACGCCGGGAATCGGGATGATGCCTGATCAGATCCAGCACATTGGCGATCTGGTCAATGGTGCGATTGGGATCCTCAGGGGTCGGCGCGGGCCAGCTGCGCCACTGCACGCCGTACACCGGGCCCAAATCGCCGTTCTCGTCCGCCCAGTCGTCCCAGATATGCACATTGTGTTCAAGCAGATAGTTGATGTTGCCGCCGTCCGAACCGTTCAGGAACCACAACAGCTCATAGGCCAAGCCTTTGAAAAACACGGTTTTCGTGGTCAGCAGCGGAAAATAGGAGCTCAGGTCGAAGCGCATCTGCTGCCCGAACAGCGATATGGTGCCGGTGCCCGTGCGGTCGGATTTCAGCGTGCCCTCAGTCAGGATCTTGCGCACCAGATCCTCGTAGGGCATGGGGATGTCCGTCTCGGGACGGGCAGGAATACGTTCGCGGATATCCGCGAGCTGTTGTGAAGTCAAAGCCATGACGCTTAGTCTATCGCTCCTGCGCTCGGCAGCGCCGACCGGCCCGGGCATTGCGCTCTCAGCATGAGCGAAAGCCTCCCGATGAATCAGGGGCCCACACTGACGAGCTCCCACGCTACATTGGATAGCGACCAATTCATCTTCGAAGGAGCGCATTATGGGCAAGCGACTGTGGGTCGAGAAGAACAAGGACGGCAGCTGGGACGCTTTCAGCGACGACGGCGCACACATCAAGTTCGGCAAGGGCACCGGCGTATTCACCCCCGGAGACCTGATGAAGATCGCGCTGGCCGGATGCGCCGCCCTGTCCAGCAGCTTCGCCGTGACCTCCGCCCTGGGCGACGACAAAGGCGCCCGCGTGGTGGTGGACGGCACCTACGACGCCGATAACGACGCCTACCTCAACTTCAACGAACAGGTTGTGGTGGACGCCATCGACGCGGGCCTGAGCGATGAGGAAGCAGACAAGCTCAAGGCCCGCATCACCGCGCATATCAACAAGGGATGCACGGTGAAGCACACCTACGAGCAGGCCACTCCGGTACGCATGGACGTAACCGTGCGCCACTGATCGCCCTCCCATAGACAGCAGCGGGCCGGGCCGCCACGATTGATGGCGGCCCGGCCCGCTGACGCATATATGGGCGAAGCCCGCCCAATCCCGAGCGGCCCCGTCGCGCCTCAGTGCAGCGGATCGATGGTGGATTCGATGGACTGGGCGACTTCGGGATCGGCCTTGGCCACGGGAACCTTCTCAACGCCCTGAATGTCGTCCAGCGCCTTCGGAGCCACATCGGCGGGCGAGGCCGGTACGGTGTCCAGCTGCTTCTCGGCGGCCTCAACATACTTGCGCGGCACCACGTACACAGGCGTCACGGCATGCTGCAACAGCCCCTGGCTGGTGGAGCCCAGCAGCAAACCGGTGAAACCGCCGCGTCCGCGCGAGCCCACCACCACCACATCATGCGTATGGCTGGCCTCGGTCAGCGCATTAACGGCGGAACCGGGCACCACGCACTTGTTGATGCTGAGATTCGGATGCTCCTTCTGCAATGGCTTGATACGAACCTCCAAATCATCGAGATACGAGCCCATGACACCCTGCTCCTCCTCGGAGTCGGAGCCGGTGATGCCATCCACCTTCGGCACTGCGGAGATCACATCGAGTTCGGCGTCCCAGCTGTCGGCGAATGCGGCGGCGATATCCAGTGCCTTGAGCCCCCACTTGGACTCGTCCGATCCGACCGCCACCTTGGTGATGGTGTTGTTGAGGTGCATGAGGTTGCCGTCGTCATCGGTGTAGGGAACCACCACAATCGGGCAGTAGGCATAGGCGGGCAGCGACGACGAGGTGGTGCCCAGCAGACGCTCGGCCAATCCGCCCTTGCCGCGATTGCCAATCACGATGAGATTGTAGTTACGGCTTAATTCGACGAACACCGAAGCCGGATCACCGGTGACGATCAGCGTCGCCGCCTCGACACCCTGCTCATCGGCGATGGCCTTGGCTCGGGAGAGAATCTCCTGCGCGTCGGCGTGGGCCGCGTTGTCATCCCCCATCGCGGTGTATGTGGCGTCGAACGACACCGCGGCATAGCTGGGCAACGAATACGCGCAGACAATCTGCAGCGTCAACCCCGCGTGCTTGGCATAGTTGGCCGCCCACCATGTGGCCTTGTAGCTGGCGTCCGATCCATCGACGCCGACGAGAATGGCCTTATCGTTCGTCATGATGACCTCCCTTGTTATGCGGGCGACGCCACGATGCGCCCCCTCGATACCAGAATACCGCGGTCTCTAGGAAACACCTAGGAACCGCGGCACCTTACAAACAACGCCCGGGATTTCAGCCGATCAGACGGTAGTACTCCCAGCCCGAATACCAGCTGGTGCTGGCCACCAGCGTACCGGTGCGCGGCGTGGAGGCATGAATCATCTTGCCGTTGCCGATGTAGATGCCCACATGTCCGGGCTTCCACATGAGATCGCCGGGCTGAGGATCACTCACCTTGGTGCCTGCGCCGCGCTGTCCTTCGGAGGAATGCGGCAGCGTCACGCCGAAATGAGCGAACACGTATGAGGTGAAGCCGGAGCAATCCCAGCCGGAGGGAGTGGTGCCGCCATACACATACGGAACGCCCTGGAACTGCAGGGCATAGGCCACAACCGCCGCGGCACTGCCACTGGCGACCACGCTCTGCGAAGACGACGTGGTCGACTTGCCATCGGACGAAGCGCCCGAATTCGTCTTCGTGGTCGCATTCGTCGTGGTTGTGCCGGTTGATGCGGCGGAACGCTGGGAGGAACGCGACGCACTCTGCTGACGCGTCGCGGCGGCAGAGGATGCCTGCCGGTTCTGCTCCGCGGCCGCCGCCTGCGCCGCGGCGTCTTTCTCGGCTTGCGACTGGGTCTGCGGCACATTCAGGTCTTCGACGCCGCCCCATGCGGCATCGTTGTCCACTGAAACGGCGGCGGATTCGACCAGCAGATCAACACGCGACGCGTCAACCTTGGGGAAGGAGCGCATGGATGTAACCACGGTGGCGGAATCATCGGCAACCGCCGCAGGAACCACGCCGGCAGTCAAGGCGACCACGGCGAGGACTGAAGCCAGTGCTGAAAAAGATATGCGTAAATTCTTCATCGTTTCCACACAATACCATACGAATATTGACATGAGACCCCGGAACGGAACGTCCCATAGACAGGCCCATAGGGAGAACAGGCGACACGCCATGCACAGCCGACGGCGATCGACGCACCGCGGCAACCGCCGCTCGCGCCCGATCAGTAGTGGATGTACTGAAAATCGTGCACATTCGTGAACGTTCGGCTGAAGGTTTTGCCGTGATAGCTGGCACCGCATTCGGAAGTGGTGATCGAACCATCCGGATTGATCGCCTCGACAATGGCCACATGGCCATACGCGGAGCTCGCACCCTCCTGCCCCTGACGGAAGACCATGATATCCCCCACGTTACGCGGAGTGTCATCAACCCAATAGCCAAGCGAACGGGCGCTGTCGGCCCACATATAACCGTTGCCATAATGCGTGCCGACGGGCAGCCCCAGCTGATGGCGACGGGTGTACGCCCACCAGGTGCACTGGCTGAAGGCATAGGACGAGCCATAATCGTTCGTCGCATGGTTCGGGTTGAAACCAGCTGGAATGTCGGCGGCGTTCTGCTCCATCAGCGCGGCGACCTGTGGATTGTCGGCCAGGGATTTGGACATCTGGCTGACATCGAGTTCGGTGTTGGAATCCCCCAACGACCATGATCCATTGGAGGAGTCGGAAGACCCATCGACCAATGAATCATCCAGCACGTCGGTCGAATCCTGAGACTGATCGCCATCGACATTCGCCGCGGACACCTCAGCCCCGTCGCCGTCCAAGGCGGCACGGGACTGGGAACGGGAAGCCGCATCGGCGGTGGAGCCATTCGTCACCTGGACGGCGGACTGCCGGGCGTCGGCCACGGCCAGCCTTCCGCCGTCAACGCCGCTGAAGGGGTTGGCGAAGGCAACGGCGCCCGCCGCGGCGCCGAACAGCACGGCCAAAGCGGATCCTGCCATGATGTGGTTTTTCCGGGCGCAGGCCTTAGCGGCTTGACGCATGGCCCGACGGGTTTGCGGTGCGACCTCATTCAATTTGTCGGCCAATGCGGCGTCGACAACCGGCGTGAACGCCATTGCGGAGCCGGAGCCAGCGGCCTCGACGGCCGCGGCGCCGCGCCTCCCCCTGGCACCGGCGAGATAATCCGAGAAGGAAGACGAATCCATGCGCCGGGCGCTGCGGGCCGAACCGGCCTTATGCGCTGCATGCCTCATAACCAATCACTCCTTGCGGTGCTGGGAACGTCAAACTTCGAAGGGTGTCGCGCAACCACTACACCCGTGGCTACTGTACACCGGCAGGAAGAATGGTATTGTGTCGATCGGCGCGGGCACATCCGTGCACCGAACCATCCCGCCACACGTCGTTTCCCGAAATCACAGCGCTGCAGACACATCAGCCACATATGCCGCGATCTTCGCGATCAGGGCCGGGGCCGGCGTGTCGCATGCAGCCGCATCCACATATCCACAATCCACATCGGCTCCATCGAGCGGCCACCGCGGTGCCCACGACACGAAGGCGTTCCATTATATAGCGTTCATCTTCCGCCCATCCCCGGCACTGGCTAGTGTGGGGGGCATGACTGAAGAACTGACCATCCCCGCCGCGATGCTACCCGCGGACGGACGCTTCGGCTCCGGCCCCAGCAAAATCCGCCCCGAACAGGTCGCCGCGCTCGACGCCGGAAGCAAATACCTGCTCGGAACCTCACACCGCCAACCGCCCGTGAAACATTTGGTCGCCTCCATCAAAGAAGGACTCGCCGCCTTCTTCTCCATGCCCGCCGACTATGAGATCGCCTTCGGCAATGGAGGCGCCAGCGCATTTTGGGAGGTGGCATGCGCCTCACTCATCAACCGCCGCGCCGCGTTCGGCGTCTACGGCTCATTCTCCGCAAAATTCGCCCAATCGGCGGCCAAAGCGCCATTCCTGGAAGATCCGGCGGTGTATGACGGCGAATACGGAACCTGCCGCCTGCCTGAATTCACCGACGGCGTGGACGCATACTGCTGGGCGCACGACGAAACCTCCACCGGCGTCGAGGCGCCGATCCGCCGCGTTCCGGGAAGCAAGGAGCAGGGGGCGCTCACACTCATCGACGCCACCAGCGCAGCCGGCGCGCTCCCGGTGGACATTCGCGAAACCGACGCCTACTACTTCTCCCCACAAAAAGCCTTCGGCTCAGACGGCGGCCTGTGGGTGGCCGTACTCTCCCCGGAAGCGGTGGAACGCGCGGCATCCGTGGAACGCTCGGCCACACTGGATGGAGCCCGCCGCTGGGTGCCCCCGTTCCTGTCTCTGACCAGCGCAATCGCCAATTCACGCAAGGACCAGACACTCAACACCCCCGCCGTCGCCACGCTCATCATGATGGAGAACCAAGTGCGCTGGCTGAACGACAACGGCGGTCTGCAATGGGCCACCGCGCGTTGCGCCAAATCCGCTTCCCTGCTCTATTCCTGGGCCGAGCACAGCGACTACGCCCACCCGTTCGTCAGCGACGGGTCAATTCGCTCCCGTTCGGTGGTCACCGTCGACCTGGATGCGTCGGTGAACGCCTCGCAGGTGGTGGCATTGCTGCGCGAGAACGGCATCGTCGACACCTTTGCGTACCGCAAACTCGGACGGAACCAGCTGCGCTTCGGCGTGTTCCCGTCGGTGGAGCCGTCTGACGTGGCCGCGCTGACACAGTGCATCGACTATGTGGTGGAACGCCTCTAGGACAATGTCAGAATGGCGTTGACGCCAGCAGGAACGAGCCCGCCGCATTGCCGACGGGCTCAATTCGTATGTGTCCGGCCGCGGCGGGAACGAATACGGCCTGCCCCTGCCGCAACACGCGATCCCCCTCATCGTCGGCGCAATGCAACAGCCCCGAACAGCACAGCAGCACACGCGGCCCCTGCGACGGCAGGGCAATCCGCCGGGACTCCCGACGAATCACCGAATCGCCATAGCGCGCGGCGAGACGACGCAACACCGGCCAGACGGACTCGGACTGGCCCTCCGACGCCCCCACGCGGCCGTACGCCAGCATGAACTCATTCACATGCGGCCGGTACGTCGCCACGTCACGGGTGACGAAGGTGCCGAACGACGCGGCACGAGGATCGACCGGAACCGCGGGACTGCAGTTCAGCGAACGCAGCAGGTTGGGAATGTCCTTATGCTTGGGCGTCATGCCGGCGCGCAGCACATTATCCGAATTCGTCATGATTTCAGCGGCGGTGCCGCGAATATAGGCATGCGGAAGACCAGCCGGAATGAACACCGACTCCCCCGGACCCAGCCGCACCGGATTCATCAGCAGCAGGGCGAGCACGCTGGGATCATCCGGGAACGCCGCTGCGGCCTTGCATGCGTTGTCGAACGCCAATCGCATGGTCCGACGCGACGGCTGCAGCGGTGAACCCTCCGAGTCCGCCAAACGCGTCAGCGCGTCGCACAGCGCATCCGCTACCCCGGCGGATCGATCAGCAGGCGCTGTGACCGCCAGATGAAACGCCCGGAATATGCGCCGCTGCGATGACGTCCAATAGCGGCTGGCAACGGGCATCATCGCATCAGCCACGACGGCATTCGGTGACGGCTTGTCCCCGGACAGGTCGGCGACCATATCCGCGGCCACAGGGTGATCGACCAGTTTCAGCATGCGCCGGGGCAACGCGCCCGGCATAAAACCCACCGACGCCTCAAAGGGCTCCAGCGCGACGACCATCTCATGCTTCGCCAGCATGTCCTTGAAGGACCGCTCCGGGGATTGCCGCGGCACCCCGGCGTCCTGCTCGCGGTTGTAGCCGGCCCGGGCCTCGAAATCAATCGGATGCACTTGCAGCGACAGCGGGATGCGGGCTGAAATCACCTTGAAGAGGTATGGCAGCACCGGGCCGAACATGCGGGAGGCCGTTGGGCCAACCATATAGTCGGTATGTCCGCGGATCGCATCGTCGAGATTCACAGGCCCGGGGATGTCCGGCGCATCGGCGTCATGCAGCAGCGACGGCGAACCGGCATGGCCGGAGAACCACATCTCGGCCAGGGGACCTGGAACGCCCGGTTCGCCGGCCGGTCCGAGCGTACCGCAGTCGCGGAAAAGTCGCTGCAGGCGATCATAGGACCCCCAGGCATAGCGTTTCGGCACGGCTTCAATCGCAATCACGCTCGGGACTCCTTTCGACTCACTAAGCCTACCCCGCGCGATACAGTGAAGTCCATGAAGTTGGCGCCCATATTCGACCCCGCGGTCCGCAACCCCGCCCCCAAACCCATGCAGGTGGATCTGCAGAAGGCGTTTCTGGCGGTCACCACGCTGTGGGTGATCGCCCTGGCGGCGGTCACCATCCTGATGGCGCTGGAGATTTGCGGCATCCGCCCGCTGATCGTATGCGTGTCCGGCACCGGAATCGGCATTCTGCTGTTGATCTGGGAGCACTTCCACCGTTGGGACTACCGGCGCCTGGGCAAATGATGCAACCGGATGCGCCGCGTTCCCCCGTCACCGGGCCACAGGCAACGACAGACTGAAGGTCGAACCCGATTTGGGGCTGCTCCACACGGAGGCGGCGCCATGATGGCTGAGCGCCACATGCTTGACGATGGCAAGTCCCAATCCGATGCCGGCACCGGTGCGTTCATTCTGTTCCTTGCCCCGATAGAAGCGCTCGAAGATATGCTCCTGCTCGCTTTTGGGGATGCCGCACCCCTGATCGATCACACGCACCACCGCATGGCCACCGTCGGAGGAGGCGGTAACGGCCACACTGACCGAGCCGCCCTCATGCGAGTAGGCGATGGCGTTCTCCACCAGTTTGGTGATGGCCGCGCGGATCTGGTCGCCGTCACCGTTCACCGTCAGCCCCCCGTCACCGCAGATCGACAGGCGTATATGCCGCTGTTTAGCCATGGGCATGCACCGGTCCACCACGCTGCGAGCCTGGCTCAGCAGCGACAGACGGTTGGCGCTTGACGCCACAATCGGCTCCTGCGCGCGGATCAGCAGCAACAGGTCGGCGACCATGCGGCTCATACGCCGCCCCATACCGCGCACGGCATCGGCGTCCCCGATAACGCGATCGGCGTTCTGCGCATTGTCCCGCAGATCGCGGGCCAGCGCATTGAGCTGCCGCGTCGGCTTCATCAACTGTTCGGAGACGTTCTCGATAAAGGCCTCTCGCGTACGGGCGAACATCACCATATCGGTCACGTCCTCAAGCAGCACCACGACGAAATGTTCGCCCAGCCGGCCGACCGTCGCCTTCAGCCAGTAGCCATGCGACACCGATTGCTCGTCATCAGCGCCGACGGGCACCACGCTGCGCGTCGATGTGGTGATGTCAAGACTGGTTTTGCCGCCGGTCCCGCGAATGGCCCGAATCGTCTCCAGCACCCGATCGTCCACTATCTCGTCGTCGCGCACCAGGCCGAAACGATACGCCTCAGGACCGCAGCGCACCACACTGTCGTCCGCGTCCACCACGATTGGGCACAGCGGCAGCATCGAAAGCAGCGCCGCCGTATCATCATCCAGGTCGTCAACCGTCGACTCCCGATGCTGGGAGATCATGCCATGGGCTTTTCTGAAGCGATGCCACCACGCGTCAGCCATACTGCCCAGCGGCACATTGCCCGTTCTTTCGGCCAGTTTGTCGTGCACCACGCCCCAAACCGCGAACGCGATGCTCACGAGCACGGCCAGGCCGATCATGCCGAACACGAGAAATATGACGGCGGAGACCCCTGAATTATTCGTCATGGTTTCATTGTTGCAGATCGTCGCAGCCCGCACACCAACGACACGACCGACAATCACCGCTATGGGCGGACACGCCATGGAGCGAGCCGATATGAATCGCAGGTAAACAGTTTCATGAACATTGAGCCAACGCGCGGTTTCTTTTTCCCGCCAATGTTGGCGGCAAACAGTGTCGCCTCATACAATGGATCAGGTATAACCCGAGAGGAAAGGCTTAGCAATGCGCGTTATTTTCAACGAGGAGCTGAAGAACGTCGCCGATGACCTCGACCGTATGGCCCAAGACGTCACCAAGGCAATCAAGGGCGCCGGGGCCGCGCTCATGAAGTCCGATGTCGAAGCCGCCCAGACCGTCATTGACGGCGACATCGAGATCGACGCTTTGGAAACCAGCATCATCGACCAGTGCGTCAAGCTGCTGGCCAAGCAGAACCCGGTCGCCACCGACCTGCGCGTGGTGGTTTCCACGCTGCGTCTGGCGGCGACATTCGAACGCATGGGCGATCTGGCCAAGCATGTGGCGGAAACGGCACGTCGCACCTATCCGCAATCCGCCCTGCCCGACGAGGCCAAGGCCATCGTCACGCAAATGGTCGAATTCCTGAACACCACGGCCGACAAGCTGACCATCATGCTTGCCGATCGCGATGCCAAGGTCGCGGAGAAGATCATTCTGGATGATGACAAGCTTGACGAGCTGCACCATGAAACCTTCGAGCTCATGCTCTCCGACAAGTGGACGGGCACCAAGCAGCAGCTCATCGACATGGTGCTGATCGGCCGCTTCCTGGAGCGTCTCGGCGACCACGCGGTTTCCGCCGCCCGTCGCGTCACCTATATCGTCTCCGGCTTCGACCCCAGCAAGAAGCCCGGCCCCGACGAGGGCACCGACATCGACTGAACCGGCTGACGGCTCCTCGTCACCGTTCCCATAACCTCACACCCCGTCCGGTCTCTCGCAGCCGACGGGGTTTTTCCATGTCGCGTCCGGCCATACCCGTCACGCTGTCGCCACATCCCGCTGCTACGCGTCCGGCTGACCGGCGACCTCATCGTGATAATGCTGCCAGGAACGGCGAATATGCTCATACATAAGTCGGCCAGCGGATTCGGCCTCGCCATGCTCAATGGCATCGGCGATGGCAACATGCTCGTTCCAAGCGTCGACGCCGCGAGGATGCGCGATATTGGCGGTGAAATACATACGGGATTTTTTGATCATCAGATCTATCATGCGCCGAAGGATGGGATTGCCGGATAGCTGCGCTATACGGTCATGAAAGTGCTCGTTGACGTTGGAAATCAGCTTGACGTCCCCGCCGCCGTCCTTGAGAAAGACCTCACGCCCATAGTTGGCCATGGTGGACAATTCGGCGATGGCCGCATCATCGGCCGCCCTGCATGCCAGAGCGGCGGCGCTTGACTCCAATGCCATGCGCACCTCGTATATGTTTTCCACCTCGCTGGGATGCGGCACATGGACCTTGGCGCCATGGGACTCCTGGATGTCAACCCATTGGTCTCCCTGCAAAATCAAAAAGGCCTCGCGAACGGGAACGCGGCTGACGCCGAGCCGCTCGGCCATGCCAAGCTCGGTGAGGCGAGTCCCCGCCGGCAATGCCCCGGAAACGATGAGTTCCGTAATCTGGTCGGCAACCTGATTGCGCAGATTCTGTCTTTTGGGAATAGGCTCGATGGGCAACGCGTCGAGCAACGCCCCAGCCGACGGCTCTTCAGCCACATGCCTCGACGAATCCCGCGCATCCATTCCAATCCCCTCGACCATATACTGTGTCGGCTGCACGACGATCGCCGTGCAGCCGATTTTCTCTCAGTATACTGCCCTTCCGCCGCACGCTATGCGGATCAGAGACATGCGATATTGCTGTCGGTGCGCGACTCGGTACCTCCTATCAGGGTGCCCGATTCGTTGCGCACAATCATCTGGCCACGCCCAAAATCCGCCGGTTCGAGACTCATCATCATCTCATGCCCCAAGCGGCCCAGCGAAGCGGCGATATGCGGATCGAAACGGGATTCCACCCGCACCGCGTTACCGTGGTCCCAGCGCCAGCGGGGCGCGTCAAGCGCCTGCTGCGGATCAAGGCCGAAGTCGATGTAATTCGTCGCCACCTGCACATGCCCCTGAGGCTGCATATAGCCGCCCATCACACCGAACGGACCGACGGGCAGCCCGTCTTTCATGAGAAATCCGGGGATGATGGTGTGGTAGCTGCGCTTGCCCGGCTTGAGCGCGTTGGCCCGCGTGGGATCCAGCGAAAAGTCGGCGCCGCGGTTCTGCAATGCGATGCCCGTTCCCGGCACGACGATGCCGGAGCCGAATCCCATGTAGTTCGACTGGATGTACGACACCATATTCCCCTCGCCGTCCGCGCAGCACAAATACACGGTGCCGCTGCTGGACGGCGTCCGGGTGGTGCGGATCTCGGCATGATCGCCGATCTCCGAAGCCTTTCTGGCACCATATTCCGGCGTGAGATACGAAGCATAGTCCACATCGGTGTCATTGGGATCGGTAACCGAATCGAAGGCGTCCGCGAAGGCGATCTTGATCGCCTCAAACTGCCGGTGATACGTCTGTGGATCCTCTTTGGAGGTGAACTTGAAGTTCTTCAGGATGTTCAATGCCATCAACGCGACGATGCCCTGCCCGTTCGGCGGGATCTCGCACACTTCGTAGCCACGGTAGGACACCCTCAGAGGCTCGACCCATTGCGGCCTATAGGACGCGAGATCCTCATAGCGCAGATATCCTCCGGCGGCGCGGCTGGCGGCGTCAATGGCCTTCGCGAGATCCCCCTCGTAGAAGGCGCGGGCCTGGGTCTCCCCGATCGCCTCAAGCGTGTCCGCATGATCCGGCAGGGTGACGACGTCACCCACCTGGGGACATGCGCCGTTGCTGGTGAAGGTGTCGAACCACGCGTCAAAACGGCCGTCCTCATTGCAGGAGGCGTATTTGGCCGCCGCGCGCTTCCAGAAATACGCCAGATTGGGCCCGACGGCATACCCATTGCGCGCATAGTCGACCGCAGGTGCCAGATCCTCGGAAAGACTAAGCCTGCCATACCGCCCATTGATGGCCGCCCAGGCGCCCGGCGCTCCAGACACGGTGACGGGACTCCAGCCGAGCACCGGCATGTGGCCATGATCCACATTGCCATCCTCACGGAGTTTGTCGATCGAAATGCCCCGGGGCGCCGGACCGCTGGAATTGAGGCCGACCAGACGCTGTTCCCTGGCGTTCCACGCGATGCAGAACGCGTCGGCGCCGATGCCGTTGGCGGTCGGCTCCGCCACCGTAAGAGCGGCGGCGGCCGCCACGGCCGCGTCAAAGGCGTTGCCGCCCTTGAGCATGACCTGCAGACCGGCCGCGGACGCCTGAGGCACCGAACAATTCACCATGGCTTTACGGGCGTACAGCGGAAAACGCTGCGATGGATACCGCTGCGCCAATGGATCAAACATATGTTCCTCCCAATGATAAAAAACGCTAGGATAAAACCACTACCGGGACCGATGCGTCGACGAGGCGTTCGCACGGCCGAAATCGGGGTGCGGGATGGCGGTTAGCAGCTGTTTGGTGTAGTCGGCCTTCGGATGGTCGAAGACGTCCTCGATGGGTCCCTGTTCCTCAACCGTACCGTGGCGCAGCACCACAACGTTGTCGGCGAATTGGCGGGCGACGCCGAGATCGTGCGTGATGAACAGATACGTGTACCCCTTCTCCCGCTGAAGTTTGCGAAGCAGCGCGAGGATCTGGTCCTGCACCAGTACGTCAAGTGCGCTGACGGCCTCATCCAGGATGAGGATTTGAGGCTCGATGGCCAGGGCGCGTGCGATGGCGACGCGCTGGCGCTGGCCTCCCGACAGCTCGCTGGGTTTGCGCGCGGCCGTTTCGGCGGGGAGGTCCACGTCGTCAAGCAGCTCAAGCACACGTGCGGCGCGCTCTTCCGCGGTGCCCCGACGGGCCACGTCCAGCGGCTCGCGGATCACGTCACCGATGGTCCATGTCGGATCGAGGCTTGCGTACGGATTCTGGAAGACCGGCTGCACAAACGTACGGATATCGTGCATGCGTGCATGATCGCCGGCGTCGACCGGCTCGCCATTCGCCATAATGCGACCGGAGGTTGGCGTCTCCAGTCCAAGGATCATGCGGGCAAGGGTGGTTTTGCCGGATCCCGACTCGCCCACCAATGCGGTGGTGGTGCCCTTGGCCACGCGGAAGCTCACGTGGTTGGACGCCGTCAGCTTGCGATTGCGGGCGCCTCGCACGGCATATTCCTTGACAATGTCGTCGACCTCAAGCGCAATAGTCCCGTCGGAGCCGTTTCCGTTGCCCTCTCCCCAGTCCTGCGACTCGATGAGGCCGGGAGCCGCCGCGATAAGCCGACGGGTGTACTGATCGCCGGGATGCAACACCACTTCCTCGGCGACGCCGTTCTCCACAATACGGCCGTCGTGCATGACGGCGATCCGGTCGGCGCGTTCCGCGGCAAGCGCCAGGTTGTGCGTGATGAACAGCAGCGTTGCGCCACGCTCGGCAACGAGTTTGACCATATGGTCGAGAATCGTTTTCTGCACGGTCACATCAAGCGCACTGGTGGGCTCGTCGGCAACGATCAGGCTGGGGTCGCGGGACAGGGCGATGGCGATGAGGATGCGCTGGCACATGCCGCCGGAAAACTCGTGCGGATACTGGCGCATGCGACGCTCAGGCTCGTCGATGCCGACCTCCTCCATCAGGTCGATCACGCGCCGGCGCACCTCGCTGCGTTTCGTGAGGCCACCCGCGCGAATCGCATCGGCGATCTGATCGCCAACCCTCATCGAGGGATTGAGGTTGGTCATGGGATCCTGGGGCACATAGCCGAGCCGCCCGCGGCGAAATACGCGCCAATCCTTGGGGCGCATGGAGTTCAGATCCACACCGGCCAACGTAACGCCTCCCGCGGTGATGTGCTCCCCGGGGGCGTACAGACCCAGCAGCGTGGAGATCAGCGTGGATTTGCCCGAACCCGAAGCGCCGACAACGGCATAGATATCGCCCGGATTCACGTCAAGATCGATGCCGTGCAACACCTCCTTGTCGCCATAGGCGACCTTCAAGCCGTGAATGGAGAGCAGCGGGGCGTTGCTCTTGGTTGCATCATTCATGTTCTCGCCTTTCACTGCAGGCAGTCCTTGACCTCGTCGCCCAGAATGTTGAAGCTCAGACAAATCAGCGCGATCACCAGACCGGGGAAAACACCCATATACGGATCGACGCTGATGAACTGCTGCGCATCCGACAGCATCACGCCGAGACTTGGCGTCGGCGGTTGGATGCCCAGTCCCAGGAACGAGAGCACCGCCTCGCCGAGAACCGCGGCGGGCACGATGATCGTGGACTGCACGATCACGGCGGGCAGGATGTTCGGCAGCACATGGCGGACCAAGGTACGCTGCTTCGTCGAATTCAACGTATACGAAGCCGTGACGAAGTCAAGGGCCGTGACGCGAAGCACCTCGCCTCGGACGATGCGAATCATCTGCGGCACATGGGCTATGCCCAGTGCGATCACCACATTCGTCAGATTCGCGCCGTAGATGGCGGCCAGGGCGACAGCGATGATCAGCGACGGGAACGACAGCATGACATCGGTGACGCGCGAGATAATGCCGTCCGCCACCTTCCACTGCCCTGCTGCCAGGCCCAGGGGCACCCCGATCGCCAGGCAGAAGACCACGGTGAGTATGCCGACGATCAGCGAGGCCCTCATGCCGAACAGTATGCGGGAGAAGATATCCCGCCCGAGGTTATCGGTGCCGAGGGGATAGCCGACGGTGCCCGGCACCTGGAACACCGCGCCGAAGTTGGTCTGCTCGGGCGTATAGGGCGCCAGCACGGGCGCGAGAACAGCTGTCAGCACAATCAGCGCGCACAGGACCAGTCCCGCGACGCCGGAAGGCCTTGACACCAGGCGCCCCCAGAATCCTTTCGGCTTGACGCGCCGCAAGCCCTTGTCGCGGGATTCGGCTGCCGGTGTCGTATGGAGCGTTGCTGAACTCATTGCAGGCCTCCCACCTTGATACGCGGGTCAAGGAACGAATACAGGATATCGACGATGAAATTAATGACCACATACGTCACGGTGATCAGCATGACGACGATCTGAATCACTGGATAGTCGCGGGAGAACACCGAGTCGAGGATCATCTTTCCGAATCCCGGAAGACCGAAAATCGATTCGGTGACCACCGCCCCGGCGAGCAGCCCGCCAAGCTGAAGTCCCACAATCGTGACCACCACGCCCAGCGAATTGCGCACGCCGTAGCGCAGCAGCACACGTGCCGGGCTCAGCCCCTTGGCATTGGCCGTGACGATGAAGTCGGAACGCATGGTCTTCCTCATCGAGCTCTTGGTCTGACGGGTGATCGAGGCGATCAGCTGGAACGCCAGCACGCTGGCGGGAATGACGAGATGATACAGACTATCGCCAAAGTTCACGCCCGGCGAGACATACCCCGAGGCCGGGAACCAGCCCAAGCCAACGCACAGCGCCTGAATCGCGAGCATGCCGAGCCAGAAGTTCGGGATTGACAGGCCCGCCACGGCAAGACCCCCCACGATCCAGGACGGCCAGCGACCGTCATAACGCTCGGCGATCACGCCGAACACCAATCCCACGATGACGGCCAGCGTGATCGCGAACAACGCAAGCTCGACGGTGACGGGAATCGTGGTTGCCAGCATCGACTTCACCGACGTTCCAGTGCGCAGCGACTGGCCGAAATCACCGTGCACGAAGCGATTGACGAACCGCACATACTGCACCCACAACGGCTGGTCGAGCCCCATTTGGGCCCGCGCCTCGGCCAGGCGCTCCGGAGTCGCCTCCTCACCGGCCAACGCCAACGCCGGATCTCCCGGAAGCAGACGCGCCCCCAGGAACACCAGAATCGAGGACACAACAATTGCTATGGCCGACTGCCACAATCTCGTCAAGGCGTATCTCAGCATATGCGGTTCCTTACTTCTTATCGATCGGATGGGCTACAGCCCGGACTCACTGCACGAATGCGGCATGAGTCAGACGCACCACGCCGTCGCCATACACGTCCACGCCCGCGACGGAATGGGTGACGCCCGTCAGATACCGCTGGCGGTACAGGAAGATGTACGGCATGTCATCGCGCATCACATCAATGGCCTGGCCATAGAGATCGGCGCGCTTCGCGGTGTCGGACACCTGGGACGCCTGCTTGATCAGATCGTCGAACTTCGCGTTGGAATAGCCGTCGTAGTTCATCGAGCCGCCGGTGGTGAACAGCGCCTTGGAGTTGCCGTCCGGATCGATGCGGCCGGACCAGCCCATTTGGGCGGCGTCGTCATAGTTGCCGTTGTTCATGTTCTCGAGCAGCGAGGTGTATTCCACCGGCTCGATCTGCAGGTCGAAGCCGCCTTCCTTGACCTGCGACTGCAGCGCCTGCATCATCTGCAGGCTGGACTGGGTGTTCGAGACCTGGACCTTGACGGTCAGCGGCACGCTAACGCCGGCGTCCTGCAGCATCTGCTTGGCCTTGGCCGGATCGTGGGGCAGGCAGGTTCTGGAGGTTTCCGAGGCGAAGGGGCTGCTGTCGGAGATGAACGAGCAGGCCTTTTCGTACAAACCGCCGTATACGCTCTGAACCAGCTGGTCACGGTCGACGGACATGTCGAAGGCCTGGCGAATGACCTTCTGCTTGGCGAAATCGGTGTTGAGATCGCCGACGGGCTGTCCCACGCCGTTGACGTTGCCGACGTTGACATACAGTCCCTGGAAGCCCAGCGAACTGACCGACATCATCGTGATGTTCGGATCCTCGTTCAGCGTCGCGACGTCCTGCGGGGTCAGATTATCGGCCACCTGCACGTCGCCGGACTTGAGATTCTGGGCGCGGATCGCCGCGTCCTTGATGATCTTGTACACGATCTTGTCGATGTGCACGTTCTTGGCGTCATAGTAGTTCGGATCCTTTTCGAGCGTGATGCTCGTCGAGGGGACGCGTTCGACGACCTTGAAGGCACCGACGCACACCGGCGCTGAGGCGAAGTTGTCCCCGAGCTCGTCAAGGGCCTTGGGGCTCATGATCATGCCGGCGCGATCGGCCAGGGCGGCGGTCAGCGGCGCATAGGGGGACGACAGGTCGATTTCCACCGTGTATGTGCCCGTCGCCTTGACATCCGTGATCGGTCCGAGTTCGGACTTGCGGGCCGATCCCTTGAGATTCAGGTCCCTTTCGAGCGTTTTGACGACGGCCGCGGCGTTGAAATCGGTGCCGTCGGCAAATTTGACGCCTTGTTTGACGTCAAACGTGTAGGTCTTGCCGTCTTCGGAAATCGTCGGATCCGAGGCCGCCAGCAGCGGCACGGTGTCGCCCTGCGCATTGATGTCGTACAGTTTTTCGCAGGAATTGGCGAAGACGTAGCGCGAATAGAGGGACGACGACAGGGTCGGGTCGAGCTTGTCCGGGTCGGAGCTCAGCCCCATGGTCAGGGTGCCGCCCTCCTGGACATTTTTGCCGTCCAGCGAAATGCTGGTAACGTCCGTGGACGCCGATTTCGCCTGTTCGCTCAGCGAATTGTTCTGCACTGCGGTTCCGCAGCCGGACACCACGCCTACCAGCGTGGCGACCGCGGCGATTGCCGACAGAACCCTCAAACCTGTTTTACGCATGGTTCCCTTCTTTCCTTGTTCTCACTTGTTGTTGGATTTCTTCGCCGCCACCCACAAGCTCCTCACCAGTAGGAAGACAAGGTAGGCGGCGAACAGCATTGCATTGACCCGGGCCGAGACGGCGGAGGCGACGAGATTGCCGAGCGGGGTCATCACGCAGGCGCATACGCCGATGATGAGGCCGACCTTTACGTTGACCAGACGGCGCCTGGCATTGGAGACCGTACCCGAAATGGCTCCGGGAAACATCGCGAGCAGGGAGCTGCCGCGGGCGACGAGATCGCTGGCCTGGAACAGCAGCGACAACGCGGGGACGAGAATGGTGCCGCCGCCAATGCCCAGAATGCCCGACAGGATTCCGGTGACGACGCCGAAGGCGACCAGCGCGACGCCCGACAGCACGGTCAGGTGGATCACGGAATCACGGGAGGGAATGAAGATGAACTGCTGGACGATCACCAGGAGCAGAAAGACCACGAAAGCCCACTGCAGGATCTTTTCCGGCAATCGCGACAGCAGCCAACTGCCGATCTGGGCGCCGATCACAATGCCCACGGCCAGCAGGATCGCGGCCACCCAATCGACGTTGCCGCGCGCCGCGTAGCTGCCCACGCCCACGATGGAGATGGGGACGATCGCGGCCAACGAGGTTGCCGCGGCATTGCGCTGCGTCATGCCGCACCATACCAGGGTCGGCACGATGATTGTGCCTCCGCCGATGCCGAACAATCCGGATAGGAATCCCGCAAGCACGCCCACGCCGGCCATGACCAGGACGTTGCGTGGCGTAAGCGCCGTCTCGTGACTGTCAGTCATATGTTCCTCTCACTCGCCTCTCGTAACTGTGTACTGTATACACTTTCTTGGTTGATTGTGTTATGGAAATGTAACGTCTCACTGTGTGAGCCGCCGTCACCGCTCGAATTGCGTCTCGCCCCCGATGACCACGGCATCCACTGCGATATTCGCGATCTCCCCGACCGGCACGACATGCGGATCGTTCTCCAGAATGGTGAAGTCGGCAAGCTTCCCCGGCTGGATGGTTCCAACCTCGCGTTCATGATGCGAGGCGTAGGCGCTGCCGAAGGTATAGGCCCGCAACGCCTCATCCAGACTCAGGCGTTCACCGGGTCCTCCCAGCACCAGACCGGACCTCGTCCGGCGCGTCACCGCCCCCTGGATCGCCCACAACGGCGACAATCTGGCGCTTGGCGCATCGGTGCTGCCGGGGATGACGGCCCCCAGCCTCACATACGACCCCGCACGGTCCGCCATCATGGCGCGCCTCATGCCGATGACCTTGACATAGCCGTCCCCGTAATCGGGAATGAAACTCCCCTGCGGCACCGGCACGATATGGTCGGCCACGAGCCTGGCGATCATATCGTCGCTCATCAGGCCGCAATGCTCGATGCGATGACGGGCATCGCGGCGGGGGAACAGCCGCTGCGCCCGCTCGATGGCGTCAAGGGCCAGCCTCACCGCATTGTCCCCGATGGCATGCGCGGCGACCTGCCATCCGGCGCGATGCAGATGCGCAAAGCCGTCGACCACCTCATCGCGATCCCATTGCAGAACGCCATGGCCGCCCGTCCCCTCATACGGTTCGGACAGACTGGCGGTACGACTGCTGAACGCGCCGTCGAGCACGATCTTGCATGCGCCAATCGACAGCATGTCGTCGCCGAATCCGGTACGCATCCCGAGATCCAACCCGAACGAGGCGGGACCCGGCCCAAGCCCATCCACGTCATGAAGCTTGGAATACAGCGGCATCAGCGTGCCGCGAAGCCGCATCGCGCCGCATTCGACGGCCTTCTGAAACACATCGATTCTGGTGACGCCCGCCTCGGCATAGCTGCTGAGCCCCATCGACAGCGCATAGTCGGACGCCACGCGCAAATCCTCGACCAGCTCACTCTCGTCCCGATCGGACACCAGACGCTTGAACACCCTCGCGGCATGCTCGCACACCAAGCCGGTTACATGACCCCCGGCGTCGCGTACCAACTGGTCCGGACCATATCCCTCCATGGCGTCGGGATCCGGGAAACCAGCCAGGGCAAACGCCCGGGAATTCACCACAGCCGCATGATGCGACAGATGCTCCAAATACACCGGATGGCCGGCGCAGATCTCATCCAGTTTCGCCAGCGTCGGATAGCCGCCCAGATCAAGCTGGTTGAACCCCCATCCGATCACCCAACGCCCGGGTTCCGCCGACCGGCAGGCACGGGCGATCGCATCGTACAACCCCTCAAGATCGCCGACGGAGGCGGCGGAGAGGTTGATCTCATTGAGATTGCGGCCCAGCACCGACAGATGGCAATGGGCGTCGTTCAATCCGGGACACAGGTACCGCCCGCCAAGATCGATGCGCTCCCGCGCCCCGAGACCCTCGATCCCATCGTCCAGCGCCGCTATGCGCCCATTGGACACGGCAACGGCGTGAGCCCACGGATGGGCGGGATCGAATGTCTGGATGCGGGCGTTCTCCCAAATCGTATCGAAGCGAAACGGCATCACCGCTCCACAAGCGCGGCGTTGGCAAGACGGATGATCCCGTCGCCGTACACGCTGACACCGGCCACCTGGGACGACACGGCGGTGAGATAGCGCATCCGATACAGATAGATGATCGGGCTGTCCTCACGAATCAAATCGGCCACCTGGCCATACAGCTCCGCGCGCTTGGAGGTGTCGGCGGTGGTCTTCGCCTGGTCAAGCAGCTGGTCCACCTGCCGGTTGGCATAGCCGTTGAAGTTCATCGAGCCGTTGGACTGCAGGAACAGCGAAACGTTCTGATCGGCATCCAGGCTTCCGGACCATCCAAGCTGCGTGACATCGTATTTGCCGGCGTTGAGGTTGGACAGCACGGTGGTGGATTCCGCCGGCTCGATCTGGATGTCGAAGCCGCCCTCTTTGGCCTGCGACTGAATGGCCTGCATGACCTGCAGCTGGGCGGGGCTGTTCGCCACCGAGACCTTCACGGTGTACGGGGTGGTCACGCCCGCATCCTCCAGCATCTGCTTGGCCTTGGCCGGATCATGGGGCAGGCAGGTTTTGGAGGACTCGGAGGCGAACGGAGTGGAATCCGACACGAAGGAGCAGGCGGAGGAATACAATCCGCCGAAGACGCTTTCCACCAGCTGGTCGCGGTCGATGGACATGGCAAGCGCCTGGCGGACGACCTTCTGCTTGGCGATCGGGGTGTCGATCTGGCTGCCGGGCTTCCCCACGCCGGCCGTATTGGCGATGTTGATCTCAAGCGCCTGATATCCGTAGGAGGGCGCGGACATGACGGTGAGGGAATCGTCGTCCTTCACCGACACGACGTCCTGCGGGGTCAGATTGTCGGCAAGCTGCACGTCGCCGGACTTGAGGTTCTGCGTGCGGATCGCGGAATCGGTGATGACCTTGTACACCACCTTGTCAAGATGCACATTCGCGGCATCGTAATAATTCGGATCCTTGACGAGCGTAACCGATGTGGACGAAACGCGGCTGTCGAATTTGAACGGCCCCACGCACACCGGAGCGGTGCCGAAGTCGTCCCCGGACTCATCAAGCGCCTTGGGGCTCATGATCATGCCCGCCCGGCCCGCCAGCGTGGAGACGAGCGGTGCGTACGGTTCGCTCAGATCGATTTCCACGGTTGATTCGTCCAGGGCCTTCACCTGGGAGATGGGGCCGAGATCGGATTTGCGGGCCGATCCCTGCAGATTGAGGTTGCGCTCGAGTGTCTTGACGACGGCGTCGGCGTTCAGGTCGGTGCCATCGGCGAATTTCACGCCCTGTTTCACCGCGAAGGTGTAGGTTTTGCCGTCTTCGGAAATCTTCGGTTCGGCGGCGGCGAGCAGCGGGACCGTGCTGCCCGAGGCGTCCACCGTGTAGAGCGGCTGGCAAATGTTGTTGAGCACCTGGGTGGAGGCAAGCGACGACGTGGTCGTGGGGTCGAGCTTGTCGGGATCGGAGCTCAGCGTGAGGGTCAGCGTCCCGCCTTCCTGGATCTTCTTGCCGTCGGCGGGAATCGTCAGGACGTCGTTGCCCGCCGCCTGCGAGGCCTGAGCCCCAAGACTGTTGTTCTGCACCGCAGTGCCGCACCCCGCCATGCAGAACAGTGAAGCCAGCGCAGCCGACATTGCGGTCAGCGTCCTTTTCGCCCTGTTCCATCGTGCCATGTTCATCCCTTGCATCTCCCGGATTCCCGTATACGGATCGTTTCGCTCATTCTCGCGATACACGCCGTCGCCCCAACGTCTTGGGGACTCCGGCGCCTACCTACAATTGCGTACTGTATACATTGTCGGACCGCAGGAACATGGCTGTGTCTCACGTAGTGACATGAGCCGACCACATGGACCGCCATGGACGCGCATGGCGGGCTCATAGCGAAAAGGGACAGCCCGGAGGCTGCCCCTTAGTAGAAAAACACCCGTTCTAGCGAAGCGTCACTTCTGACCCTGCGCGGCGACGGCGGCGGCACCGGCGGCTGCGGCCTCGGGATCGAGGTACTCGCCACGCGGCTTGACCGGCTTGAAGTTCTCATCCAGCTCATACAACAGCGGGATGGCGGTCGGGATGTTGACCTTGGCGATCTCCTCTTCGGAGAGGTTGTCGAGCATCTTGACGATGGCGCGGAGGCTGTTGCCATGGGCGGCGATCAGCACGGTCTTGCCGGCCTTGAGCTGCGGCTCGATGTCGGACTTGAAATACGGCTCGACGCGCTTGACCACATCGGCCAGGCACTCGGCTTCCGGCACCGGATCACCGGTGTAGCGAGGATCGCCGTTCTGGGCATACTGATCGTTCGGATCGATCTCGGGCGGCGGGGTGGCGTAGGAGCGGCGCCACAGCATGAACTTCTCGTC
>ERZ808240.1894-NODE-1894-length-24419-cov-6.221064_pt1 | contig 24419 bp, 21 predicted proteins | sample MGYA00521084_ERZ808240 | MGnify/ENA primary metagenome ERZ808240 (study PRJEB31516, sample SAMN03275571) | gut metagenome | biome: mammalia-associated habitat; material: feces | host: Papio cynocephalus | place: Kenya | collected 2012-08-06 ... | reverse complement strand
CTGGGTGCGCTGGAGGCGTACCTGGCAGGGTAGGCGGGCGGCGGACGGACGGAGGAGCGCTATGCCCGCCAGGTGTCGACGAGCTCCCGGGCCGCGGCGTGCGGGTCGTCGGCCGAGCACACGGCGCTCACCACAAAGAAGCCGTCGACGCCGGTGGCCTTGAGCTGCGGCAGGTCCGCCACCTTCACACCGCCGCCGACCACGATGGGCACGGGGCTCGCCTGGTGCAGCGCCGCCAGGTCGTCGAAGCTCTTGGTGATGACGGTGCCGTCTGCGGCGCGGCCGCAGTCGCGCTTGGTCTCGGTCTCGTGCAGGGGGCCTACGCCCAGGTAGTCGACGAGCGACATGTCGGCGGTCTTGACGTACTCGAGCATCTCCTCGCAGCGGGCTGAAAGGCCCACGATCGAATCGGGGCCCAGCAGCTTGCGGCACACCTCGACGGGGATGTCGGACTGGCCCACGTGCACGCCGTCCACGCGGATGCCCTGCTCGCGCGCGGCGAGCACGCAGTCCAGGCGGTCATCGATCAGAAGCGCCACCTGGCCGGTCTTGCCCGCGGCGGCGATCACGTCGGCCACCTCGCCGGTGAGGGAGATGATCTCGCGCGCGCTCGCCACCTTGGAGCGCACCTGCACGCAGGTGAACCCGGCGTCGAGCGCCTGCGCAACGACGTCGGCCACGGGGCGTCCGAGCGCGTTTTCGGGGCCCAGGACCAGGTATGCCGAGATATCGAGGTTGTCGCGGATGCTCATCGGTTCTCCTTTTGCTGTTCGATCTGCGCTTCCATGCGCTCGAGCTTGCCGTGCATGGTGTCGGTGTAACCGGGGCGGATGTCGGCCTTGAGCACGACCTCCGTCCGGATGCCCTTTTGGGCGAGGACGAACGTGGCGTCCTTCACCACCTGCATGACCTCGTCCCATTCGCCCTCGATTTCGGTGAACATGGAGCTCGTGCGGTTGGGCAGGCCGCTCTCGCGGATAACCCGGACGACCTCGGCCACCTCTGCCGAGAGCTCGTCACCGGTGCCGCAGGGCGCGATGGCGACCGCTACCAGGGTGTTCATACGCCTAGGCCTCCTCGAGCTCGAGTGGGTTGCCGGCCACATCGGCCGCCGTGGCGCGATAGAGCTCGTCGATGAACGCGACCTTGAAGCTCGCCGGGGCGTCTGCCGCGGCGGCCGCGCGCGTGCCGGCGAGGTTGTAGACGGCGGTGCCGCAGACGGCGGCCGTGAACGGATCGGTCACGCAGGCGTAGACGGCCAGCACGCCGCCCTGCGAGCAGCCGCAGCCGGTGATCTTGGACATGAGAGGGCTGCCGCCATGGGACTTGGCCACGGTGGTGCCGTCGGTCACGAGGTCGGTCTCGCCCGAGACCACCACGGCGCCACCGGTGTAGCGGGCGAGGGCCACGGCGGCGGCTCGCGCGGCGTCGACGGTGTCGGTGGTGTCCACGCCGCGGGCGCGCGACAGGTCGGCCGCCTCGCCCTCGAGGCCCCACAGACCGGCGAGCGCGATGATCTCGGAGGCGTTGCCGCGCACGATGGTGGGCTTGTAGGGGCGGATCTGCTTCAGCAGCTCGGTGCGCAGCGAGCCGATGCCGATGCCCACCGGATCGAGCACCCAGGCCTTGCCGGACTCATGTGCGGCGCGGGCGGTGGCGGGGACGGTCTCGGCGTAGATGGGGAAAAGCGTGCCCATGTTGAGGTAGACGGCGTTGCCGGCCCCCACCAGGCACTCTCCCTCGTCGGGCAGGTAGACCATGGCTGCCGACCCGCCCACGGCGAGCTGTGCGTTCGCCACGAAGTCGATGGTCACCGTGTTGGTGATGGACCCCGCCATGGGATTTCGGTCGTGGACCGCGTCCACCGCGGTCGCGACGTCCGCCTTGAGTTGATTCGCATCGATCATGTGCTGCCTCCTCGGCATAGAAAAAGGGACGCTGCACGTGAGACAGCGCCCCTTTGATAATCGGAATGCTCCCTACGCCAGTGCTAACTGACAGGTTCAAAGGGTCGGGCTTGCGCCCTCTCAGCCTTGCCGCCCGTGCGGTCCGTGGACCTGCGGGCGATCCGGCACCCCTGCATCGAATCTGCTGAGCCTATGCTACCGCAATGGGGGCAGCCCGCACGCGTAAAAGGCGAGACGGCTGCGCTTTTGCCCTACAATGGGGCGCGTTGAACAATCTCCCCGACAGGCTGAAAGGGTTCCCATGATCAAACTCGTGCTCAGCGATATGGATGACACGCTCATTCCCGCGGGCGCGCCCCGCGTTTCCGCCCGCGCGATCGAGGCGATCCATGCGGCGCAGGCCGCCGGCGTGCATTTCGGCCCCGTCTCGGGCCGTCAGCCCGACGCGATGGGCTGGATGTTCCCCGAGAACCCCGAATGCTATGCGACCGGTGCGTTCTGCAACGGGCAGGTCATGATCGTGGACGGCGACGTGGTCGACGCCAAGCCGCTCGACAACGAGGCGCTCATGCGGCTGGCGACGTTTTTGGAAGAGGAGACCGACGACACGTTCCTCAAGGTCTACGACCTCGGCGCCGACTTCCGCCACAGCACGTCCTACTGTGTGACCGCCGACGCCGCGCGTGTGGACGCCGCCATGGGCTCGGGTTCCAACGCCTGGCTCAACGAGGGCGCGCCCAACCGGTTCGGCATCGACGACGTCGCCCACTACAAGGCGAACATCTGGAGCACCCGCACCACCGAGGAGCTGGCGCAGCTGCGCGTCCGCATGGACGAGGTGGCCCCGGAGCTCGCGTATGTGTTCCCCAACAACCACGCCCGTCTGTTCGACATCCTGCCGATGGGATGGAACAAGGGGAGCGCAGTGGCCGTCATCGCCCGGGCGCTCGGCGTGGGCATGGACGAGGTCGCCGTGTTCGGCGATTCCGACAACGACCTGCCCATGATCGAGACGGTTCCCAACGCCGTCGCCATGGGCAACGCCAACGACCGCGTGCGCGCGGCGGCGCGGTGGCACATCGGCGACGCGGCGGACGAGGCCGAGGCGGACGCGCTGCTCGACATCGCACGGGCCGCGACGGCCGGTACCATGCCCACGTTCATGAGCGCCTAGCGAGTAGGGGACACCATGAAGCTCCAGCAGCTGGTCTATGCCGTCAAGGTCGCCGAATGCGGCAGCATCACCGAGGCGGCGCGTCGCCTGTACGTGTCCCAGCCGTCTATCACCAACGCCATCCACGAGCTCGAAGCCGAGATGGACGTGCATATCTTCGAGCGTACCAACAAGGGCGTCGTGGTGTCCGAGGAGGGCGAGACGTTTTTGGGCTATGCACGGCAGGTGCTCGAGCAGGCGGAACTGCTGGAGAGCCGCTACAAGGGCGCCTCCGAGCAGGTGCCCCATTTCAGCGTGAGCTGTCAGCACTACTCGTTCGCCGTCAACGCGTTCGTCGACGTGATCCGTGCGTTCGACGCCAGCCGCTACGACTTCACCCTGCGCGAGGAGCAGACGTACGAGATCATCGAGGACGTCGCCCACATGAAGAGCGAGCTGGGGATCCTGTACCTGAGCGAGCGCAACCACGAGGTGCTCGAGCGCCAGATCCAGCGCAGCGACCTCGAGTTCACGTCCTTGTTCCGGGCCGAGCCGCATGTGTTCGTGAATGCCGAGCACCCGCTGGCGGGCCGCGAGTGCGTCACCCTCGACGATCTGGACGACTATCCGTACCTGTCGTACGAGCAGGGCGATTTCAACTCGTTCTACTATTCCGAGGAACTGCTCTCAACGCTCGACCGCCGCAAGAACATCCGCGTGCGCGACCGCGCGACGCTGTTCAACCTGCTGATCGGCCTCGATGGCTACACCGTGTGCTCAGGCGTGATCAGCCATGAGCTCAACGGCCCGAGCATCATCTCGATTCCGCTCGACGTGGACGAGTATATGCAGATCGGCTACATCACGCGCAAGAACACCTCGCTCAGCCGTTACGGCAGGGCGTACGTGGAGGCACTTCAGCGGCACATCTAGGCGCATATCGGGGGATACGTACCGACCACCCTCTCCCTCTCGGTGCGTTTGTCCCGGCTGAGCACAGATTTCCGCCGTAAAGGCTGGAAATCTGTGCTCAGCCGGGACAAACGCGGCAGGGTGTTGGGGAGACCTGTTTTTGACATAGTATTTTTCTATATCAAACACCTAACTTTTAGTATTTTGCAATCGCCGGTGGCGCGTGCATACTGATGGGCATCGAAAAAAGACCACCAAGTAGATGGGATAACCCGATGTCCGATATCAAGCTCAAAGCACCCTTCCGCGCCGATATCGTCGGCAGCTTCCTGCGCCCGGCGTCCATCAAGCAGGCCCGCGCCGACTTTGCCGCCGGCAAGATCGACGCCGCCGCGCTCAAAGCCGTCGAGGACGAGGCCATCCGCGATCTCGTCAAGAAACAGAACGCCGCCGGCCTCACCACCATCACCGACGGCGAATTCCGTCGCAGCTACTGGCACCTCGACTTCATGTGGGGGCTTCAGGGCATCGAGCGCCGCGCGTCCCGCGAGGGCTATCGGTTCCATGACGAGGAGACCACGGCCGATACCGCGGTCGTCACCGGACCCATCTCCGGCGAGAACCATCCCTTCGTGGAGCACTTCAAGTTCGTGAAGTCGCTTGAGACCCCGGACCATGTCGCCCGTCAGACGATCCCCGCGCCCATCCAGACCTTCTCCGAGGTCACGCTCGACCGCTGCGACGGTCAGCAGGAGAGCCTGCGTTCCGTCTACAAGACCGACGAGGAGCTCGCGGATGCCATCGCGGCCGCTTACCGCACCGTGATCGCCGACCTTTATGCCGCCGGTTGCCGTAACATCCAGTTCGACGACTGCACCTGGGGTATCTACTGCGATACCGACTTCGTTTCCAAGACCGGCATGAGCCCGGTCGACCTCAAGAAGGTGTCCGAGCTCGGCGTGGCGCTCAACAACGCCGCCATGGAGGGCGCGCCCGAGGATCTCGTCATCAACACGCACGTGTGCCGCGGCAACTACCACTCCACTTACGCGTTCGAGGGCGGCTACGACCCCGTCGCGCCCTACCTGTTCGCGAACGAGGGCGTCGACGCGTTCTACCTTGAGTTCGACACGCCGCGCGCCGGCAGCTTCGAGCCGCTCAAGTACGTGGCCGACGGCAAGAAGGTCGTGCTCGGCCTCATCACCACCAAGGATCCGAAGCTCGAGGACAAAGACGCCGTGATCGCCCGCATCCACGAGGCAGCGAAGTACGTGCCGCTCGAGAATCTCTACCTGTCGCCGCAGTGCGGTTTCGCCAGCTGCGAGATCGGCAACAAACTCACCGAGGACGAGCAGTGGGCCAAGATCGCCCTCGTCGAGGAAGTTGCGAAGGAAGTCTGGGGCTAGTCGCTCCGCCGTCTAATGAGCAGCGGGCCGTGCGATGCGGCGCGCCATCCGGCGCGATGATGCGACTCGCTCGCTTGGGACGACGTGTGCCGACGTGCGCACAATAGGGTGGCAGGGATCCCGCCGGGCTTTTCGCTCGCATTCCGCCCGCTGCGGCGCAGGGGGTCGCATACAATAGCTGGGATCGATTCGCCCGGGTAGGCAAACTCGACCTGTCCGGGCGCCCTTCTATTGAGAGAGGACGCCCATGTCCCAATCCCCGTCTCCGCAGTCGACCGACGCCATCTACGACGCCTCGTCGCTGGGCCGCCCGCGCATGTTCGTGCTTGGCTTGCAGCACATGTTCGCGATGTTCGGTGCCACGGTGCTCGTGCCCGTGCTCACCGGCCTTTCGGTTTCGGCGACGCTGTTGTTCGCCGGCATCGGTACGCTGCTGTTCCATTTCCTGTCGCGCGGCAAGGTGCCGGCGTTTCTGGGCTCGTCGTTCGCCTTCATCGCGGGTTACGCGGCCATCGCGCCCCATGGCGAGACACATCTTCTGCCCTACGCCTGCCTCGGCGTGGCCTGCGCCGGCCTGCTGTACCCGGTGCTCGCGGCGCTCTTCAAGGCGTTCGGCGCCAAACGCGTCATGCGCTTCTTCCCGCCGGTGGTGACCGGCCCCATCGTCATTTCCATCGGCCTCATCCTGGCGAGCTCCGCCATCTCCAACTGCGAGACCAACTGGTTCGTGGCCGTGGTCGCCGTCGCGGTGATCGTGGTGTGCAACATCTGGGGTCGCGGCATGGTCAAGATCGTGCCGATCCTGCTGGGCGTCGTGGTGAGCTATGCCGTGGCTGCTGCGCTCGGCGAAGTCGATTTCTCCAGTGTCGCCGCCGCACCCTGGGTGGGTCTGCCCATCGTGTGGGACAACACCGTGTTCGCACTGTTCGGACCTAACTTCGATAGCGGTCTGGCCACCACGGCCATCATCACCATCATGCCGCTCGCGTTCGCCACGATGATCGAGCACATCGGCGACATCTCGGCGATCGGCTCCACCTGCGAGCGCAACTACATCGCCGATCCGGGCCTGCATCGGACGCTGCTCGGCGACGGCCTCGCGACCATCCTGGCGTCGCTCTTCGGAGCTCCCGCCAACACCACTTACGGCGAGAACACCGGCGTGCTCGCCCTCACGCGCGTGTTCGACCCGCGCGTGGTGCGCATCGCCGCCGGTTGCGCCATCGTCCTCTGCTTCTGCCCCAAGTTCGCGGCCGTGATCGCCGCCATGCCGGCGTGCGTCATCGGCGGCGTGTCGCTCGTGCTCTACGGCATGATCTCCGCGGTGGGTGTGCGCAACCTTATCGAGAACCAGGTCGATTTCCAGAACAACCGCAACGTGCTCGTCGCGGCTCTTGTGCTGGTGCTGTCGCTCGGTATCGCCTACAGCACCGCCGGCGCCATCGTGATCACGGTGGGCGGCGTGACGATCTCGCTCTCCGGCTTGGCCGTGGGCTCGCTCGTGGGTATCGCGCTCAACGCGATCCTGCCCGGTAACGATTTCGAGTTCGATACCGCCGAGCTCGACGGGGCTGCCGAGTAGGTACCGCGACATCCAGCGAAGGTGAAAATCGTCGTTTCTTGCGCCGGATGGGCTATCCATCCGGCGTTTTTTGTGCGGCTACGGGCAGGGCAAGGAGCCAGACGGCCTGAATCCGGGGCGCTGCGAGGGTTTCAGCGCCCTAAAGCCGGGCCGTGCGGGTAAAAGGTGCTTCCGACCCTTTGCGACCCGCGGTTTTGTTCCGGTTTCGACCGGTCTGCCTTCCGATCCTGCAAAAGGGTACTGAAACCCTAAAACAAGGCCTGGAAACCGGCTGTCTACCCGCGACGGCTTGGTTCGATATGGCATAAATCCCGGGGCGGAGCCCGGGCGCCGCCCGCATTTCGGAAGATCTGTCACCCGACATGAACGGAAAGCGCGAACCGGCCCTCTTTGCGTTGCCGAGATCGTCCAACCTATCTATCGAGCAGCCAGGCGATGCCGCGGGCCATGCGCGTGTCGGTCTCTGCAAAATGGTTGCCCGGATTGAGCTCGAAGGTCATCTCGACTCCGCGGTTCTGCAGCAGCGCTTCCATGGCGCGCGTGTCGTCGAGCACGTGGCGCATCATGCGGTTGGGCGTCTTGGTCTCCTTCTTGCCTAAGGAGAGGTAGACGGCATGCGGGTCGGCAGCGAACGGCTTGCTCGCAGCGCGCTCGGCAAAGCCGGGGAACCATAGCGACCCGGATGCGCTCGCAGCACGGTCGAATGCGTCGGTCTGCCACAGCGACCACAGCGCGAACAGCCCTGCGAGCGAGTAGCCCGCGATGCCGCGCCAAGCAGGTGAGCAGGGGAGCGATGCTTCGACGTCGGGAACGATCCGACCCAGCAGCTCGTCCAGGTACGCCGGTGCCCCGCCGGCAAAGGGCTCCGCGTCGCGTACGGTACCGTCGCACGCCCAGGGGCTGAGCTCGCGGTTCCAATCGAGGCCGCCGATGGCTGCCAACGCAAACGGTGGGCAACCGAGCTCCTGGCAGGTGGACCATACGCCGCCGCCATCGCCCTGGAACACGTTGAGGTAGACGATCGGCAACGGCTCAGCCGTGTCCCCGGGCAGCCAGAGCGTTATCTGCTTGCCGTTTGCTGTCGCCTGTTGAAAGGTTTTGTGCACGATCGATCTGCCTGCCGCTCGTTACCTGCCGTATACCATGCTGTCCATTGTCGCACGGCGTGCTGCCTCGCGTTTGCTTTCATGTGCCCGTGGGCATGGGGCCGATAGGGCGGCGCGGTGTCGCCGCCCTCCCGATGTCCCCGGAACCTCAGTCTGCGCCGCCGCCGTAGTCGCAGCGCTGGCACTGGCGCGGCGCGTCGGAGGTCACCTCGCGGTGGAAGAGCCCGGCCCATCGGCAGATGCTCTGCAGGATCGGGATGACCGAGAGCCCCTTCGGCGTGAGCGAGTACTCCACGCGCGGCGGGATCTCGTCGTAGCTGCGTCGTGCGACCAGGTCGTCGGCCATGAGCTCTTTGAGGGAGCTGGAGAGCACGGCGTCGGAGATGTTGGTCATCTCGTTTCTGAGCTCGCTGTAGCGCAGCGTCTTCTTCGCGTCGAGAACGCAGATGATGCGCGACTTCCACCGCCCGCCGAAGACGTCGAGCCCATATTCCAACGGGCAGCGGATGTCCTTTTCGAGTTTGCGTTTGTGCGGCATGGCGTTCCTTTCACGGTTCCGCTCTCAACGATATACGGGCGGCACGCGTGCGCCCAGTAACTAAGGGCAAGATGAGTCGCTTATGTTTTGCCCGATATCTTATGTTTTGCGGGCGAGGTGCTCTAGGATCCCATCGGTGGGGTAATGGGGTATCGTGGAAACCCACGAGAGACGGGCTGCCTGCGGGCGGCCTTTGTGCCGAAAGGGGTCGAGATGACGATCGAGTATACCGATGAGAAGCGATTCAGCGTCGCGGACACCGAGCGCCTGTTCAAGTCGGTCGGTTGGGTGTCGGGTGAGTATCCGCAGCGGCTGCACAAGGCCCTCATGGGCTCCTCGACGGTCTTCACGGCCTGGGACGACGGGCGGCTGGTGGGGCTGGTCCGCGTGCTCGACGACGGCGAGATGTGCGCGTATGTGCACTACGTGCTCGTCGATCCCGAATACCATGGTCGGGGCATTGCGAGCGAGCTCGTCAACAGGGTCAAGGAGCGCTACCGCGATTACCTCTATATCGAGGTGATGCCCGAGGAGAGCAAGAACGCCGCCTTCTACGAGCGTTTCGGATTCAGCGTGATGCCCGACGGTGTGGCGATGCAGATCGTCAACCCGGGCGTGCGGGAGTAACGCGGGCGATGCATAAAGATAGGGCGATGCGCGGGCTAGACGTCATACCGGCCCCTGTCGTCCGGCTCGGTGGGCTGCGTCGCCCGACGGGGCAACCCGGGTCGACGCTGGTCGGGCCGTCTCCGGATGGCTTGGTTTGCTCTCCCGTCCGAAAAAAAGGCCGGGGCCGCAGTCTGAAGCTGCGACCCCGGCCTTCTGCCGTTTCGGTTACATACGAACCGAGTGCCTACGCCACGAGGAAGTAGACGAGGAACGCCAGCGAGGCGACCCACATGAGCGGCTTGATCTTCTTGGCCTCGCCCTTGAAGAGCGCGACGACGACATAGGCGATGAAGCCCAGGCCGATGCCGGCGGAGATGGAGTAGGTCATGGGAACGCCGGCGACGATCATGAACGCCGGGAAGCCGTCGGAGATGCTCGACCAGTCGATCTCGGTGACCTCGCTCATCATGAGGTAGCCGACGTAGACCAGGGCACCGCAGGTGGCGGCGCTGGAGACCACAGCGACGACGGGCGAGAAGAACGCCGCGATGAGGAACAGCACGCCCGTGGTGACCGAGGTGAGGCCCGTGCGGCCGCCGTCGGCGGCGCCGGACGTGGACTCGACGAACGTGGTGATGGAGGAGACGCCCATGAAGCCGCCCACCGCGGCAGCGGCGGAGTCGACGATGAGGATCTCCTTGATGTTCTCGACGTTGCCGTCCTCGGTGAGGAACTCGCCCTGCTTGGCGACGGCCATGGCGGTGCCCATGGTGTCGAAGAAGTCGCTCATGAGCAGCGAGAACGAGATGACGAGCAGCGTCGGGTCGGTGAGGACCTTGACGATGGCGAACGTGCCGGAGCTGGTGTCGAGGGGCCCGCCGACGCTCGAGAAGTCGAGTGGGGCGATGATGCCGGCCGGAGCCTGGGTGACGCCCAGCGGGATACCGGCGATGACGGCCACGATGATGCCGATGAGCAGCGAGCCGGGGACGTTGCGGCTGGCGAGCGCGACGGTCACCACGATGGAGATGATGCCGACGATGAAGGTGGGGGAGGTGATATCTCCCAGGCCGATGATGGTGCCGTTACCGGCGGTGATGATGCCGGCGTCGGCCAGGCCGATCATGGCGACGAAGAGACCCAGGCCCACGGAGATGGCGTGGCGCAGCACGACGGGGATGGCATCCATGATGGCCTCGCGCAGGCCGCAGAGCACGAGCAGCAGGATGACGACGCCCTCCAGGAAGATGACGCTCATCGCGATGTGCCAGTCACCGCCACACACGGTGGTGGTGATGCCGGCGATCATGGCGTTGACGCCCAGGCCCGACGCGCAGGCGAGCGGGCGGTTGGCGCACAGGCCCATGAGGATGGTCATGATGCCCGCGCCCACGCACGTGGCGCAGGCGAGCGCACTCGCGCTGATGCCCGCCGCGGACAGCACCGCGGGGTTGACGGCGATGATGTACGCCATGGCGAGGAACGTGGTCAGGCCGGCACGCAGCTCGGTGCCGACGGTAGACTTGCGTTCACCGATATGGAAAAACGAGTCCATGTTCTCCCTTTCCTTTTGGCCTCTCGGCCAGTGACACGACCTCTTTACTGTATATGAAACACCTCGCGATGTGGGCATCTATCCGGTGTTTTGCCATTTTGTTACAAGCGGGCGATGCATAAAATAAGTCATTTAGCCAAATAAACTGTAAGGCGCGGCGTCAATCGGCTGCCGCTATACTTGATAGTCGATTTTCGAGGACCGTCCGTCCGCATGACCATATCCGAAAGGAATCAGCATGATCCGTGATCTTTGCCGCGACGAAGCCATCCTGTCCCAACGCTGCGAGCCCGCGACGCCCGAGGACGCCTCCGTCGCCCAGGACCTCATCGATACCATCAAGTCGCTCGATGACGCCGGCTGCCTCGCCGCCAACCAGATCGGCGTGACCAAGAAGGTCTGCGTCTACCTGGACGACGCCGGCGAGCCGCACGTGCTCTACAACCCGCGCATCATCTTCGGCCTGGGCGCCACCAAGATGGAGGAGAGCTGCATGACGCGCGACGGCGTCAGCAAGTCCACCCGCTACATCAAGGCCAAGATCGGCTTCGATGAGATCGTCGACGGCAAGATGCGCGAGCGCAAACGCGACTTCGTGGGCTTCGAGGCGCAGATGGTGCAGCATATGATCGATCACTGCGCCGGTAAGTTGGTCTAAGGCGCTGGAGCATCTGTTCCGACCTTGCTGAGCCGGACATGACATTTGCGTCATGTCCGGCTTTCTGTGTTTACGGGGGCATGCGGCGGAGAGAATAGCGGTGTTCGAAAACCTGCCTGCGCAAAAGGAGACGCCATGTGCACCAGCATCAGATTCACCGATAATTCCGGCCATATGTATCTCGGACGCAACCTCGACTGGAGCTTCGGCTACGGCGAGAAGGTCCGCATCACCCCGAAGGGCTTCCCGATCCCGTATTCCTTCATCGACGACGCGCCGGCTGCGCACGCGGTCATCGGCATGTGCATCGACTACAAGAACTACCCGATGTATTTCGACTGCGGCAACGATGCCGGCCTGGCGGTGGCGGGTCTTAACTTCCCGGGCTATGCCGAGTACGCCCCGAGCGCACAGGAGGGCAAGACGAGTATCGCCGCCTACGAGTTTCCGCTGTGGGTTGCGACGACGTTCTCGACGGTCGACGAAGTCGAGGCGGCGTTAGCGAACACGGAGATCGTGGCCAAGTCGGCGGGCGAGGGCCTCGGCGTGTCACTCTTGCACTGGATCATCGGCGATGCCAAACGCAGTATCGTCGTGGAGATGATGGCTGACGGCCTACACGTCTACGACGACCCGGTCGACACGCTCGCCAACCAGCCCACGTTCCCCTGGCACCTGGAGAACCTCCGCACCTACATCACGGCGTCGAGTGACTTCCCGCAGGCCGCCACGTGGCGCGGAGCCGAGCTTACGCCCTACGGTGCCGGCGCGGGCATGCGCGGCATCCCGGGCGATTGCTATTCCACGAGCCGTTTCGTGAAGGCCGCCTACCTCAACGCCAACTACCCGCAGAAGGATACCGAGGCAGAGAACGTGATCCGCATGTTCCGCTCGCTCGAGGGCGTGGGCATGGTCGAGGGCGCGTCGAAGATGGGCGACGGCTCGTTCGAGAAGACCGTCTACACCGGCTGCTTCAGCGGCCGCACGGGCACCTACTACTACTCGACCTACGAGGATCCGGCCATCCGGTTCGTGAGCCTGGCTGACGCCGAGGGCGCCGACCCGACCAAGCTCGTCTGCCCGGAGCCGCGCCGCAACTGAGCCACGGGCGGGGTCAGTCGGTGATCACGCCGAACGCCGTCCCGCTGTGGCCGATGTGCACGCGCAGCTTGTTGTGCGCCGCGGCGTAGATCGAGATGGACACCTCGAACGGCAGGCCGTATTCGCTGTACGTGGTGCGCACGACGCGGAATGCCGAGGTGTCCGGGGCGAGCTGCAGCACCTGGGCCTCGTACCTGTCGAGCTTGATGCATTCGAAGATCTCGTCGGCACAGTCGGGCATGATGCCCGAGCTCTCGGCGATGATGGCGTACAGCGAGCTGCCGAGGTCCTCGCGGGTGAGGTCGGGGCAGATACTCTGGGGCACATAGACCTTGTGGTACTCCAGGGGGACGCCGTCGCCCAGGCGCACGCGTTTGATCTCCCAGAGGGGCGTTTCCTCGGGCACGCGCAGCGCCGTGGCGATCGTGCCGGCCGCGCGCCGTTCGTTGAAGGCGATCACGCGGGAGGACGCCACCTTGCCCAGGCGCTTCATACGCGTGGTGAAGTTGAGCGCCACGTCGATGCCGTGCTCTTCGCGCGGAGGCGCCACGAACGTCCCACGTCCGCGCCGGCGCACGACGCGCCCGTCCTTGACGAGGTCCTCGAAGCAGCGGCGCACCGTGGCGCGTGAGAGGCCCAGCGCCGACCCGATCGCGAGCTCGGGCGGCAGCGGGTCGTTCTCGCCCAGCATACGCGAGGCGATCACCTGGAGGATGCGGTCCTCGAGCTGGCGGTAGAGGGGGATATCCGACGTGCTGTCGAGCGGTTCGCGCGCGATCGCCGTCAATGCATCCATACTGCTCCTTTGTACGGATTGTCGCGTACATTCATTTCCATCATAGCAGGTGCCCGGGATGCGCTGCGGTCGATGCCGCGGTGGCCCGACCGCCAACGAAAAACGAGGGTCCCTCGCGGGACCCTCGTCTTCTCCGGCGCTATCGGCTGTGGGCGCTATCCGTCTGTGGGATCGATCACGTCGACCTCTTCTTCCACTTCCTCGTCGGGCACGTCCTCGATGGATTCAAGTTGTTCGGTCGGGTCGAAGTGCATGGTCTTGCCGGCCTCGTTGCCGTCGACCAGGTCGCCGCTGAAGATGTCGATATCGGCTTCTTCCATGGCAGCGATCATCGTCGCCGAGGGGGCCTGACCGCGCACGAGCTTGGTGGCGGGACGCATGCGGGCGAACAGCGGCACATACTCGATGAGGATCGAGGAATTCTCCAGGCCGTACCAGCGCGCCGGGCTGCCGCACGCGCGGCGCACGGCGTACTTGATGGTCATGACGCGGTGGTCGTTGCGGTCGATATCCGTCTCGGGCGCGAGCATCTTGCGCAACATGCAGAAGCGGAAGCCGCCCACGTTGCCGCGCGTTTCGTAGATGGAGTAGGCGTGGTGCTGTGGGGGCAGCTCGCCTGAGGTCATGAGGTCGCCCACGACCTGGCGCAGGTAGGCGTTCACGCGCTGGTTGACCTTGAAGCCCAGGTTCAGCTGCACGCGGAACAGGAAGTCGGTCCCGAAGGTCTCCACGGTGTACATGTGCGTATAAGGCTCGTCGGTCACGTGGACGTTGATGAACCAGTAGGCGCGGGCGCGCTTGGGGTGCTTGTCCAGAATGGAGTACAGGACGTCGCGGTCGAGCTTGGCGGGATCGATGCTGTTGATGAGGAACACCAGGTTGTCGGCCAGGATGGGATAGTTCTCATCGGCTCGCAGGCGCCCGAGCTGGTCGATGTAGTCATCCACCGGCAGCATGACCGTCTGCGTGCGCTCGATGGCGGTGCCGCGGCGCCATACGTACATGAGTCCGAACAGCAGCGCGGCGAGGATGATCATCACGTAGCCGCCGTCGAAGAACATGGTGAGGCACGAGGCGAAGAAGCACAGCTCGATGGCACCGAAGAGCACGGCGAACACCGCCGCACCCGCCTTGTGGTGCATGATGCCGGCGATATAGCTCGTGAGCAGGGTGGTGGTCATGAGCATGGTCACCGTGATGGCCAGGCCGTAGGCGCTCTCCATGCGCTCGGAGTTCTGGAACAGCAGCACGATGAAGATGCAGCCGACCCACATGATGTTGTTGACGAGCGGGATGTAGAGCTGACCCTTGGTGTCGCTGGGGTAGTGGACGCGCATATGCGGCATGAGGTTCAGACGCGTCGCCTCGGACACGAGCGAGAACGACCCGGTGATGAGCGCCTGCGAGGCGATGATCGCCGCCACGGCCGACAGCACGATGGCGAACGGGCGCATGAACTCGGGGAGCATCATGAAAAACGGGTTCACCATGTCCATGGCGAGGACCTCGGGGTTGGCGTTGTTGGCCAGCAGCCATGCTCCCTGTCCCAGGTAGTTGAGGATCAGGCAGAGCTTGACGAGCGGCCAGGTGGCGTAGATGTTGCGCTTGCCCACGTGGCCCATGTCAGAGTAGAGGGCTTCGGCACCGGTGGTGGCGAGGAAGACGAATCCGAGCACCATGATGCCCGAATGGTTGACGGGCGAGATGAGGAACAGCACGCCGCGGACGGGGTTGAGCGCGCGAAGGATGCCGATGTTGCCGGCCATGTTGACGAGGCCCGCGCCGCCGAGGAACAGGAACCAGAACGTCATGATGGGGCCGAACAGCTTGCCGATGGACGAGGTGCCGGCGCGCTGCATGGCGAACAGCCCGCAGATGATGAGGATGGTGATGAGCATGACGTTCGTCTGCCCGTCGCCCAGAAGGGCGTGCCCGAGCGGGATGGTGCGCAGGCCCTCGATGGCGGTGGTGACGGTGACGGCGGGCGTGAGGATGCCGTCGGCGAGCAGCGCCGCGCCGCCCACCATGGCGGGCAGGATGAGCCAGGGGGCCAGCTTGCGCACAAGGCTGAACAGGGCGAAGATACCGCCCTCGTTGTGGTTGTCGGCCTTCATGGCTATGAGGACGTACTTGACGGTGGTGACGAGCGTCATGGTCCAGATGACGAGCGAGAGCGCGCCCAGGATCATGTCCTCCGACACGGTGCCGATGCCGCCGTTGTTGGCGACGATCGACTTCATGGTGTACATGGGGCTCGTGCCGATGTCCCCGTAGACCACGCCGAGCGTGACGAGCATCATGCCGAGCGAGAGCGGGGTGCCGCCGGTTCCGCGCCGCTCGGGGCGACTGGGTGCGGGCGCTGCGAGGTTCTTCTTGGACACGGGGACTCCCTTATGCACTATGCCCGGATGGGCATATCTTTATATGGTCTTTATGGCTAGATGCATATTGGCACAAGCGCCCCCGATAGACAAACGCCCCTGTCCGTGAACGGACGGGGGCGCGGGGGTGGCGGTAACGGGATGTGCGCAGCCGAGGTTAAGCGCGTGCAGCGGCGGGTGCGCTGGTGCGGCGTTTGCCCGCGAGCTCGCAGAACAGGGCGCCGCCGATGATGAGCGCGGCGCCCATCAGGCGAACGGGGGTCACGACCTCGTGCAGCAGCACGGACGAGAAGACCACGGCTGCGAGCGGTTCCAGGTAGCCCACGACGGCGACGGTCTGGACGGGCAGCTTGGCGACGCTGGAGAAGTACAGCAGGCAGCCGATGCCGGTGTTCACGATGCCGAGCATGAGCACGGAGGTCCAGTTGATGGAGGAGAAACCGCTGGCGATGAACGTCGGGACGCCCTGCGTGGCGAGGGTGAGCACCAGTGCGGTCGCGAAGGCGGACGCCACCTGGATAGCGGAGTTCTCGAGCCCCTCGATATGCGGTGCGCCCTTGCTGGCGATGACCATGAGCGCGTAGCACACCGCGGAGGCGGCCCCGCAGAGGATGCCCGCTGCCGGCAGGTTGCCGCCGAGCCCCTGGGCGGCGATGAGGAACGCGCCGGCCGCGACGGCAGCAAAACCGCAGATCTTAGCCGAGGTGAGGCGTTCGCCGAAGATGAAGGGGGAGAGGCCCATCACGATGATGGGGCCGCAGTAGTACAGCAGGGAAGAGATGCCCACGCCGATGAGCTGGTATGCCTGGAACAGGAAGATCCAGCTGGCACCGAGGGCGATGCCCGAGGCGGCGACGGCAGCGACCTCGCGCATGCGTTTCGAGCGGTCGAGACCGGCGGGCGCCGCGGCACCATGCGTGCGGGCGACGAGGAAGGCGAGGCCCAAGGCGAGGGCGCCCAGGAACGTGCGGAGCAGCACGATGTCGGCGCTGGGCAGCGCGATGCTGCTGGCGACGATGCCGTTCGACCCGAACAGCAGCAGCGCGGCGATGTAGTTGACGAGCCTCTTGTCCATGAATCCCCCTCTAACGTTCGACCGCTGTCTACTGTGATGGAGCTGCATGTAGAAGAAAAGCGAATATAATGCATGGTACGTATGATGAAAACTCATACGCGCAGGTGAAAAGTGTGCTTGGTGGGAAACGATGGAGACCAATATACAAAAGATGCAGGTGCTGCTCGAGACGGTGCGAACCGGCAGCTTCACACGCGCCGCCGAGCGCCTGAGTTATTCGCAGTCGGGCGTGAGCCGCATGGTGGGCGATCTTGAGGCGGATTGGGGTTTCAAGGTGCTCGATCGCGGCCGTGAGGGCGTGACGCTCTCGGCGGACGGACGGCAGGTCATGCCGGCGGTCGAGTCGCTCTGCGACGAGTTCGACCACTTGCGGCGGCGCGTGGACGAGCTGCGGGGCCTTGTGCGCGGAACCGTATGCGTGGGGACCTTCTCGAGCGTGGCGACATACCTGTTGCCGCAGGTCATCGGGCGCTTTCAGGATGATTATCCTGGCATAGGCTACGAGTTGCTGATGGGCGACTACACCGAGATCGAGCGCTGGGTCGCCGAGGGCCGGTGCGACCTGGGGTTCATTCCCCGCTTGCCGCACGGCAACGGGATCGCGTCGCGCTACGTGTGCGATGACGAGCTCATGGCCGTGGTGCCGGCGGCGTCGCCCTTGGCGGCGTGCGCGAGCGTGACGCTGGAACAGCTGGCCGCCGAGCAGTTCATCCTGCTCGAGCGCGGGCAGGACGACGAGATCTCGCCGCTCTTCCGCCACGCGGGTATCGCGCTGAGCTCGCGCCTCTCGACCTGGGACGACTACGCCATCATGGCCATGGTCGAGGGCGGCCTCGGCGTGAGCATCTTGCCGGCGCTGATCTTGCGGCGCTGCCAGTTCGATGTCGCGGTGCGCCCGCTTGCCGAGCGGCCCCGGCGTCAGATCGGCGTGATCTACCGGACGTCCGACCTCTCGCTTGCCGCCTCCCGTTTCCTCGACTACCTCTGAGGGGTCGCAAAAGCCGCGAAAATAAGATGCGGATATGAAATTGAACTATTTTCACAGCCGAGGGCGTATACTGCCAACTAAATTGAACTTGGGTTCAATTTTAATTCGGTAAATTGAACAATACGAGGAAGGCGGGGCATATGGCGGAGCAGACGTTCTCGGATCGCCTGGTCGATGCTATGGGGCGGCGCGACATGCGCCAGTCCGACATGATCCGTGCGGCCCAGATGCTGGGCGGCAAACTCGGCAAGAGCCAGGTGAGCCAGTACGTGAGCGGCAAGACCGTTCCGCGACATGACGTCGCGACCCTGCTCGCGCGCATCCTCGACGTCGATGTCCGCTGGCTCGAAGCGGGTGAGGGGACCGGCCCCGTCGACGGGCCCCTCACGGCGCGAGCTACCAAGCCGGGGTCAGCCCCGGCCGCAGCCGATTCCCGTACCAGCCGCCCGCTTACGGGCGATATTCCAAGGAGCACTCCCATGCGTGAATTCAAGAAGTCCAGCAAGCTCGAAAACGTCCTGTACGATGTCCGCGGCCCCGTTGTCGACGAAGCCGCCCGCATGGAAGACGAGGGCGAGCGCATCCTCAAACTGAACATCGGCAACCCGGCGCCGTTCGGTTTCCGCACGCCCGACGAGGTCGTCAAGGACATGCGTCAGCAGCTCACCGATTGCGAGGGCTACTCGGATTCGCGCGGCCTGTTCTCGGCCCGTAAGGCCATCATGCAGTATTCGCAGATCAAGGGTCTGCCCAACGTCCAGATGGAGCACATCTACACGGGCAACGGCGTTTCCGAGCTCATCCAGCTCTCCATGCATGCCCTGCTCGACGACGGCGACGAGATCCTGATCCCGAGTCCCGACTACCCGCTGTGGACCGCCTGCGCCACGCTCGCCGGTGGGCATCCGGTGCACTATCTCTGCGATGAGCAGGCCGACTGGTATCCGGACCTGGAGGACATGGAGTCCAAGATCACGAGCCGCACCAAGGCGCTCGTCATCATCAACCCCAACAACCCCACGGGTGCCGTCTACCCGCGCGAGGTGCTCGAGGGCATCGTAGAGATCGCCCGTCGCCATCAGCTCATGATCTTCTCCGACGAGATCTACGACCGCCTGTGCATGGACGGCTATGAGCACGTCTCGATCGCGTCGCTCGCGCCCGATCTGCCCTGCGTCACCTTCAGCGGCCTGTCGAAATCCCATATGATCGCCGGCTACCGTATCGGCTGGATGGTGCTCTCGGGCAACCAGCGCTGCATGCGCGACTTCATCCTGGGCGTCAACATGCTGTCGAACATGCGCCTGTGTTCCAACGTTCCCGCGCAGTCCATCGTGCAGACGGCGCTCGGCGGCCACCAGTCGGTCAACGACTACATCCGTCCCGGCGGGCGCGTGTACGAGCAACGCAACTTCGTGTACGAGGCGCTCAAGAACATCGACGGCATCACAGTCGTGAAGCCGCGCGCCGCGTTCTACATCTTCCCCAAGATGGACGTGAAGAAGTTCAACATCACCGACGACGAGCAGTTCGCGCTCGACCTGCTGCACGAGAAGAAGATCCTTATCACGCGCGGCGGCGGGTTCAACTGGGGCGAGCCCGACCACTTCCGCATCGTGTACCTGCCGCGCATGGAGGTGCTGAAGGAGTCCCTGGCGGACCTCGCCGACTTCTTCGACCATTACCGCCAGGCGTAGGGTTCCGCCGTTTTGGCAAACGGCGGAATAGGCCGATGACGTGTGGGCCATATGCACACCGATCTGACGTGCAGCTTCAAGGGCGCCGACCGTGGGGGTCGGCGCCCTTTCGTTTCACGGTGCCCGACCGGCGGGTAGGCCGTACGTTGGGGGTCGGCTATTCGGCTTAGATCACGACACCGTTGCAGTGGTCGATCTCGTGTTGGATGATCTCGGCCACGTAGCCCGAGAAGTTCTTGATGCGGTGGGCGAAGTTCCCATCCTGGTACTCGACCTTGATGCGGCGGTAGCGCGTGCAGGGGCGCTCATCGGCAAGCGACAGGCAGCCCTCGGAGGTCTCGTATGGATTCACCTGCTCGATGATGCGCGGGTTATACATGATGTGGGCGTGCCCGCCGTCCAGGTAGGCGATGATGCGCTTGCGCACTCCGATCATGTTCGCCGCCATTCCCACGCACTCGTGCTCGTGCTCATAGAGGGTGTCGATGAGGTCCTGCCCCGTGGCGGTGTCGTCGGGTGTCGCATCCTCGGACGGGAGGTGCAGGAATATCTCGGATTTCATGATTGGCTTGATCATGGCGGGCTCCTTATCGGCTCTTCGTAGAGATGGACTCTCGTGATGGAGATTCTCCCACGAACTGTTCACCGTGCGTTAAAATAATCCCTCGTTGGACCATGTTTTCGGCATAACGATGCCGATGTAAGTCTAGGGCTGATTCCCGCCCTGGACGACCTTTCCGGGGCGATGTGTCCGTTTGTAAAAGGAAAGGAAATCGAAACATGGGCTCAGTTGTCCCTACCGACAAGGCGAGGCGCGGAAACACGGCGTTTCTCGCGGTGATGTACGTGGCGGCGTTCGTCGCGGCGTTCAACGAGAACATCATCAACGTCGCGCTGCATGACATCATGGGTGCCTTCTCCGTGGGCGCCACGACCGCGCAATGGCTTGTGTCGGGCTATATGGTCGTCACATCGATCTTCACCGCGACGATGGCGTACCTCTCGAGCCGGTTCTCCACGCGCAGACTACTCTTCTTCGCCTGCGGTTGCCTGATCGCGGGTGAGGTGCTCTGCTTGGTCGCCCCGAATTTCGCCGTGCTGCTGCCGAGCCGAATCCTCCAGGCCGCGGGTTCCGGTATCTTGTTCCCGCTCATGATGAACGTGGTGATCGCTTGCGCACCGCGTGAGAAGCTCGGCCTGTATTTAAGTCTGGGCGGCGCCTGTATCACGCTGGGGCCGGCGTTCGGCCCCGTCATCTCGGGCCTCATGTGCACGCTGTTCGGGTGGCGCGCGATCTTTATCGCACCGCTCGTGGGCGGCATGCTCGTAGTGCTCGCGGGCGCCAGATTTGTACGGAACATCGGTGAGAGCGGCGCGGCGACGCTCGACGCGCCCTCGGTTGTGCTCCTCGCGCTCGGCATCCTCGCCTTCGTGTTCTCGGTGGGTGAGTTCTCATCCGATGTCGTGCTCGGAGCGGGGGCGCTTGCGGCGGCTATCGTGCTCCTCGGCATCTTCGCGGTGCGCCAGCTCAAGCTCGACCATCCGGTGCTCAACGTCCGTCCCATGGCGAGTGGGCGGTTCTGGCCGGCGTGTGCGCTGGTGGTCGTCGCGATGATGACGACGTTCTCGATGAGCGTGCTGCTGCCGCTCTATTTCGAGGGCGCCTTTGGGATGTCCGCTTTGGGCGCCGGTCTGTTGATTCTGCCGGCGATCGCCGTCAACGCGGTGACGTCGGTCGTGGGCGGCCGCATCATGGATGCGCATGGCGCCTGGCCGCTGCTGCCGATCGGGTTCGCACTTATCGCTGCAGGTCAGGTCGCGATCTCGCTGTGTGCCGCGAATATGGACATCGCCGTCGTGGTGGCGTTGACGGTCGTGGTCTACGCGGGTGTGGGCCTTGTTCTGAGCCCCTCCCAAACGGCCGGCCTGGAGACGCTTCCGCCCGCCGACCATCCCCATGGCACCGCACTGCTCAACACCTGGAACATGATAGCGGCGTCGTTCGGGCCGTCGTTGTTTATAGGCTTGCTGTCGAGTGCGGCCGCCGGGGCGGGCGCTGCGGGCATGGCTGCGAATGTCGCCCAGGCCGTCGGTTTTGCCTCGGCCGTGCGTGTCGCGGCGATCATCGCCGTGGTGGGCCTTATGATCGCGACGATCTATACCCTACGCGGAGGTTGTCCTCGGCGTGCCGCCTAGCTTTATTTCGTGATGGTCGAGGAACGGCTGATCCCGACTGAAATTACCTGCGGTTTCACAGTTTGTGCAAGTTGGATGCTGCGTTTTGGCCTCTAAATACAATAACTGCGGTTTGCGTCAGCGCGGCATTGCAAGATGGCGCTCGGTTGCGTCCCGTCGCGATCACTTTAGTGCGGTGGAGGTGTCGCGTTAATGTGTGGACGAAGATTCTGCAGCTAGATTGGCCGTTCCGCCCCTACACTGGTTCAGGTTTTGCCGAAAGGCACGATTGATAAAGCGCAGAAGAGTGCGCGACGGGCCCCGCGAATGGGGCGATGATGCCCGAGAGGGCCGAGAAGGAGTCTCATGTCTGAGAACGAAGAGATCATGAACGAGACCGAGAACGAGACCGTGGCAGCCGACGTCGAGGCTGTCGAGACCGCGGAGACCGAGGTCGCCGAGACCGAGACCGTCGAGGTCGAGGCCGCTGCCGAGGATTCCGCCGAGAAGGAGGCCGAGGTCGTCGAGACCGTCGAGGCCCCCGCTGATTACGATGACGAAGAGCTGATGGACAAGGTGCAGAAGGCCGCCCGCCTGCTGCGCAACCGTCGCTTTGCAATCTCCAAGGAGGCCGAGGCCAAGGCCGAGCGCATGGCCAACATCGAGCGCGCCATCAAGCTCCTCGACCTCAAGCCCAAGATGGAGCAGAAGGAGATGTCCGACCTTCTGGGCATGCGCCTTCGTGAGCTCGATGCCCTGATGGCCGAGGCCGAGAAGGCTGATCTGGTTGGCCGCATCGACAACGCCGAGGGCGATATGCGCAAGATCGTCGTTTTCGCCGCCGACGACGCCCTTGAGGGCCTGGCCGAGCTCGCCAACAAGAAGGAGAAGCTCCTGCCCGAGCTCACCGTCGACGAGGCCAACGAGCTCATGGCCGAGCTCGACCGCGTCATCGCCCCGCTCGTGGCCATGGGTCTCGACGAGGACCGCGGTTCGCGCGGCGGCCGTGACGAGCGCGGTGGCCGCGGCGGCGACCGTGGCGGTCGCGGTGGCTTCGGCGGTCGCGACTCCCGTGGCGGCAGCCGCGGCGGCGACCGTGGCGGTCGTGGCGGCTTCGGCGGTCGCGACTCCCGTGGCGGCGACCGTGGCGGTCGCGGTGGCTACGGTGACCGTCCGCGCAACGGTCGCGGCAACTTCGGCGATCGCGGTCGCGATGACCGTCGTGGCGGCCGCAACGGTGGCGGCTTCCGTGGCAACCGCGGTTCCTTCCGCGGCTAACGGGAGGTCTCGGCTTCTGCCGCGCTTGACATAACGCGAAAAGCGCCCGTCATCCTGCTGGATGGCGGGCGCTTTGCTATAGGGACAAGAAGAGCTCGTGGATGCGGATGTCATCGTCGAGCTCGGGGTGGAACGTCACGCCGAGCTGGTTTTCCTGGCGTGCGGCGACGATGGCCCCATCGACCGTGGCGAGTGCCGTGGTGTCGGGGCCTACGCTCACGATGCGCGGGGCGCGGATGAACGTCATGGGCACCGTCCCGATGCCGGCGACATCGGCGCTTGCGTGGAAGCTGCCCAGCTGCCGTCCGTAGGCGTTGCGTTCCACCTCGACATCGAGCGTGCGAAGACGGGGCGTCCCCTTGTCGTCATGGGCGGCGAGCCGTTGCGCCAGCAGAATCAGCCCCGCGCATGTGCCCAGCACGGGCATGCCGTTCTCGATGCGACGGCGAAGCCGGTCGAGCATATCGAGTTCATCGAGCAGCTTGCCCTGGGTAGTCGACTCCCCTCCGGGGAGGACGAGCCGGTCAAAGGGCTGTTCGAGATCCGCCGCCTGCCGCAGCTCGATTACGTTCGCGCCGAGCTTACGCAGACGCTTCTCGTGCTCGACGAAGGCTCCTTGCACGGCTAGCACAGCGACAGTTTGCGTCATCAGCGACCGCGCTCCTCCATGATGATCTCGATCTCGTCGGCGTTGATGCCCACCATGGCCTCGCCCAGGTCCTCGGAGAGCTCGGCGATCAGCTCGGCATCGGTGTAGTTTGCGACGGCCTTGACGATGGCTGCCGCGCGCTTGGCGGGGTCACCGGACTTGAAGATGCCCGAACCGACGAAGACGCCCTCGGCACCGAGCTGCATCATGAGCGCTGCGTCGGCGGGCGTGGCCACACCGCCCGCTGCGAAGTTCACCACGGGGAGCTTGCCCGTCGTATGAACCTCGCGCACCAGCTCCACGGGAACCTGCAGCTGCTTGGCGGCCTCGAAGAGCTCGTCGTCGCGCAGCGCGACCACGTTGCGGATCTGTTTTTGGATTTTGCGCATATGGCGCACGGCCTGTACCACGTCGCCCGTGCCGGGCTCGCCCTTGGTGCGGATCATCGTGGCACCCTCCGCCACGCGGCGCAGTGCCTCGCCCAAGTCACGGGCGCCGCAGACGAACGGCACGTCGAACTGGGTCTTGTCGATGTGGTACACATCGTCGGCGGGGGAGAGGACCTCCGATTCGTCGATGTAGTCGATCTCGATGGCCTGCAGGACCTGCGCTTCCACGATATGGCCGATGCGGCATTTGGCCATGACGGGGATGGAGACGGCTTCCTGGATACCCTTGATCATCTTGGGATCGCTCATGCGGGACACGCCGCCGGCGGCGCGGATGTCGGCGGGGATGCGCCCGAGGGCCATGACGGCGCCGGCCCCAGCCTCCTCGGCCACACGGGCCTGCTCGGGGGGGGGTGGTGACGTCCATGATGACGCCGCCCTTGAGCATCTGGGCGAGTTGACGG
>ERZ808240.1891-NODE-1891-length-24476-cov-12.078089_pt1 | contig 24476 bp, 18 predicted proteins | sample MGYA00521084_ERZ808240 | MGnify/ENA primary metagenome ERZ808240 (study PRJEB31516, sample SAMN03275571) | gut metagenome | biome: mammalia-associated habitat; material: feces | host: Papio cynocephalus | place: Kenya | collected 2012-08-06 ... | reverse complement strand
TGGTGATCTCCGCCTTGAGAGGGCGGCGTCCTGAACCGCTAGACGAACGGGCCATGTGCTCAAGCTAGACAGGCAAATGGCTGGGATGGAGGGAGTCGAACCCCCATTGACGGAACCAGAATCCGCTGTCCTGCCATTAGACGACATCCCAATTTCGCAATGCCTGTCTGCGCCTCAGCGCGAGGAAATACTATACGGAAGCACTCCCGAATGCGCAAGTACTTTTTCGAAAAAATTTTGCGAGAAGGCTAAATTCTTCGTTCTCGCAGGTCAGAGCTTCGAATTCGTGCGCTCTGAACAGCCGAGCCATGCGAGGAGCCCATCATGGTCGTTGGGAACCTCACCCGCCATAACGGCCGAGAGGGCCCGAGAGAGCGCATCGCCCACCGCTGGGCCGGGCTCCATGCCGCAGGCACGAATGAGGTCTCCCCCACCCACGGCCAGATCGCGCACGCGCCAGCAGAGGCCCTCGCGCTCGATTTGGTCCAAGATGCGCTCGTGCTCGTTGAGCTCGTAGGCATAGCCCCGGCACTCCGGCGCCTTCGCGAGCGCATCGGCGCGGCGCAGGCACAGCAGCTCGCGCATGAGCGCAAGTACCTCCGAGCGGTCCATGAGCCCGCTCATGGCATCGACGGAGGCGATAAGCGAGAGCACTGAGGACACGTCGGGGCGGGTTGGCCGGTCGTGATAGCGAACAAGGGAGACGATGGGTCTGGCAAGCTCATGCGGAACGGCGAGGCGCCGCAAGAGCGCCTTCGCCATGCGCATGCCCTCGGCGGGGTGGCCGAAGAAGTGGCCCTGGCCGTGGTCATCGATCGTGAAGCAGGCGGGCTTGCCAACGTCGTGGAGCAGCGCCGCCCAGCGAAGGCGCTCGCTCGCGGTGCCCGAGGTGAGGCTCTCCACGCCCTCCATGACACGAAGGGTGTGCTCGAGCACGTCGTAGACGTGATAGGGGCTTCGCTGGTCAAAGCCCGCCATGGGAGCGAGCTCGGGCAGCGCCGCGAACATGACCTGACGCTGCTCGCGAATGGCCCAGCTTGCGCGTCCCGTGGAGACGATGCCTCGCAGCTCGGAGCCAATCCGCTCCTGGGCCACGCGATCAAGCGTGGGTGCCGCGGCCTCGAGGGCCGCCTGCGTCTTGGGCTCGATGCCAAAGCCGAGACGACACGCGAAGCGAACGGCGCGCAGGATGCGCAGGGCATCCTCCTCAAAGCGCCGCGCAGGGTCTCCCACGGCCCGAATGAGCCCGGCGGCAAGGTCCTCGCGACCACCGAAGGGGTCGAGAAGCCCGCGGTCCGGATGCCAGGCCATGGCGTTGACCGTGAAGTCACGGCGCGCGAGGTCCTCGCGGACGTCTCGCACAAAGGTCACGGAATCCGGGTGGCGGGAATCCGAGTAGTCGCCGTCTATGCGATACGTCGTGACCTCGACGGGCTGCCCGCACACGATGGCCGTGACGGTACCGTGCTTGACGCCCGTCTCGTGCACCTCGATGCCGGCCAGCTCGAACGCGTCTTCGCTCTGCCGCCACGTGGCATCCGTGCAGACGTCCACGTCGTGGGCGGGGCACCCACGCAGGGCGTCGCGAACCCAGCCGCCGACGACCCAGGCCTCATGCCCAGCGTCCTCGAGAGCCGCGAGGGCGCGAAGCGCATGAGCAGGCGCAAGGTCTCGAGATATGGCGGCAGCTGGCATGGGACATCCCCTTCTCATTCAACGATGGGAAAAGTATACCGTGACGGCCTTTTGGGCAAGCAAGGGGAGCTCCCAGCCGCGTTGCCTAGGGAATCTCCCCCGTGGCGATGACGTCAACGCCCGTACCGCAGACGTCGCTCACGATGACGTCGCCCGGCCGAACGGGGGCCGTCACACGAGGGGCCGCCTCCTTGGCAGCGGCCACCACTTCGCCCATGAGCTCGCGCGGCACCGGCTCGGAGGTCTTGACGGAAAGAGGCGTGGGAACGCCGGCAACAAAGACCGTCGTGGTGACAACGCGCCGCGGGTGGAGCGCCTCGACGGGTCCATACTTCTTGCCACGAGCACAACCGGCGCCAGACAGGTAGGTTGCCTGCGAGTCGGAGGCCTTCTCGACCTCAAGGGTGCAGCCCATGGGACAGCAGACACAGGTAAGCGTGAGCCTCTCCGGGTAGGGCATGCTACTCAACTCCCCTCTTCGCCTGACGATCCGCCACGCGCACGGCGACCCGTGTGACTCCCTGCGCCACGTCGATGGGCAAGGAGACTTCTAGGCGCTCCATCTCCGCCGGCAGCACCACACGGGCCCTGCGCGCTCCGAGCACAAGCTCCCCGTCGTCCCCGAGCTCGGCCACAGCCTCAAGCGTCACGTCACGCGCCACGTCCGACACCCTGAACGAAAGCGAGACGCAACGCCCGTCTCCGTGGATTCGCTGAGGCACCACGTAGCGAACTCCCGAGCCCGACTCCACGCAGACGACAGGTTCGGAGCCCGCGGCGCGGTCGCAAAGGGCACTCGAGGCGGCCGACGCGCCCGCCACGTCCCCCTCGGCCGCCGCGAGGTCCGCGAGGTCGTGGACGTGAAGGGCGTTGCCACAGGCAAAGACGCCGTCAACGCTCGTCTCGAGGGTGTCGTCAACGACAGCGCCGCCCGTCACGGGACTCAGGGCCACGCCCGCCTCGCGTGCGAGCTCGTTCTCGGGGATGAGCCCGCACGAGAGAACGAGCGTGTCACAGGGCACGCTTTGCTCGCTTCCCTTGATGGGGCGCCTCGTGGCGGGGTCCACTGCGGCTATGTCCACGGATTCGAGGCGCGTGGCCCCATGCGCGGCCACGACGGTGTGGGAGAGATGGAGGGGGATGTCGAAGTCCTCAAGGCACTGGACGATGTTTCTCTTGAGGCCGCTCGGATGGTCGAGAAGCTCGTAGACGCCCTCGACCTCCATGCCCTCAAGCATCATACGACGGGCCATGATGAGGCCGATGTCGCCCGAGCCAAGGATGACGGCGCGACGGCCCGGCAGGCACCCGTGCAGGTTGATGAGCGCCTGGGCCGAGCCCGCCGTGTATATCCCCGAGGGACGGTCCCCAGCGATGCCGAGCGCGCCGAAGCCACGCTCGCGAGAGCCGCACGCAAGCACGACGGACCTCGCCCGCACGGTGCAGGCCCCGCCGGCCCGCACGACCTCGAGCTCGTGGACCGGGCCCGGTCGCAGCGCGAGGACGCTCGATGACGGCCAGACGTCAACGCCGTCGAGACCGGCCGCCTCTCGCAAGGCAAACTCCGGGCCCGTGAGCTCCTCGGAGAAGCGCTTGAGGCCGAAGCCGTTGTGGATGCACTGGCGCATGATGCCACCGAGCGAGGCCTCGCGGTCGACGAGAAGGACGCTCGCGCCCTCACGGCGAGCCGACGCGGCCGCGGCCATGCCGGCGGCGCCACCGCCCACGACGACGACGTCATACACCTGCAGAGGTTCGGGGGCGCCGGCAGCCACCTCGTCGGAAGCGTCCGCAGCAGCGGCGAGGCCCGCATAGCCAGGACGCGAGCGCGAGACCATCCAGGACCCGCGGAGGCGCTTCTCGACCTGGGAGGGCTCCACGCCGAGCTCGCGCGAGACAATACACAAAAGCTCGGGCGTGCAGAAGCCGCCGTGGCAGCGGCCCATCGTCGCCCCGGTGCGCCACTTGAGAGCGTCGAGGCACAGCACGGGCAGCGGGCCGTGAAGCTCACGCACGACCTCGTGCTCGCTCACGACCGAACAGCGACAGACGACATGGCCCCATGCCGGGTCCTCTGCCACGGCGCGGGCACGCTCTCCTGCGTCCATGTGGGAGAGACGCCTCCTCGGGGCAAGCCGCGGCTCGAAGTCCGGACGTGCGGCCAACCCAAGGCGCCTCGCCACGCGCCCGGCAATGTCTGCCGCCACGGCCGGGGCACTCGTGAGGCCCGGAGACTCGAGGCAGGCGATATCGAAGAACCCAGGGGCGTCCCGCGGTTCGCCGATGACGAAGTCGTGTCCCGCCCCCTTGGCGCGCACACCCGCAAAGTTCGTGATGACGTTGCGCGCGGACGCCTGGGGCCACGTCTTTCTCGCCCCCTCGAGGATGGCCGAGAGGCCCGCACGAGAGGTGCCCAGGGCATCGGCGTCAGCCTGCGGCTCGGCGCTGGGACCCACGAACAGGTTGCCGTGCACCGTCGGGCTCACGAGCACGCCCTTGCCGGCGTCCGTCGGCACCTGGAAGATCGTCCGGGAAAACGCGTCGCCAAGCACGGGGTCATAGAGCAGGTAGTCCCCGCGGACGGGCGTGATCGCGAGCCTCTGCGCGCTCACGAGGTTATGGAGCTCGGCGGAGCGCACGCCTGTCGCGTTCACGACCGAGCGCGCCCGAATCCGCTCGCCGTCGGCCAGCGTCAGGGCATAGCCGTCGGCGTCGCGAGCCACCGATGTCACGCGAGCGTCAAAGAAGACCTCGACGCCGTTGGAGACCGCGTTCTCGAGCGCACGGAGGGCAACTTCATACGGGTCGCAGATGGCGCCCGTCTCCACGCGAAGGGCGCACGTGACGTCCGGGGACAGGTTGGGCTCGAGCCTTCGGGCCTCGTCTCCGTCTATGATCGAGAGGCCGTCCACGTCGTTCGCCAGGCCACGCTCGAGAAGTGCCTCGAGCGCGCTTCTGTCCCGCTGGGTGAACCCCACGACGAGCGACTCGTTTCTCTGGTAGGAAAAGCCAAGCTCGGCGGCCCACGTGGGATAGAGACGGGAGCCCTCGACGTTGTAGCGCGCCTTGAGCGTGCCCGGAACCGGGTCGTATCCCGCGTGAACGATGCCCGAGTTTGCCCTCGTGGCGCCACAGGCTATGTCGTCTCCCGCCTCGAGCACGACGACGGACCCCGCAAAACGCGAGAGCTCGCGGGCGCAGCAGCAGCCGGCGACGCCAGCGCCAATGACGGCGACGTCGTACTCGTCGCGCGCCGGCGTGGGGGCGCAAATGCCAAGGGGACGTACGACGTCATCGCTCATGGTCTCTCCCATCGAAGCGTGTCAGATGGCGCCATTGTCCCCATAGGGCGCGAGGCCAAACCGGGCTTATCGGCGAGAGGCGAATGCGTGCTACGATTCCCAACCGTGAAACGCGAGGGGCGAAGGCCCCAAGACAAGAGATTGGATGCAGAACATGAACGTGGCACAGGCCCTCGAGCACGCGAACGCCCTCGTATTCCCAGAGATCGTCTACTGCGGGGGCTTCAGCTCCATGGACGCCGAGCGCCAGAAGAACGAGGAGGCGCTCGCGACGCTGCGCGAGGAGTTCGCAAAGAACGACAACCCCGGGTTTGGCTATGACGTCATCCTCGACCTCGCCGACCGCAACCGCGAGCTGTGCGACCAGATGGGCATCGAGCGCCTCAACAACACCCGAGACAGCAGCCTTGCCCGCGGCATGAGCGACCAGGACCTGTGCGCAGGCGTCGCGGCACTCCAGAAGCGCAAGGCCTCGACCGTCATGCGCGAGGTGGGAGGAGACCGCAACAACCTGGGCGTGGCCTACGTCACCAAGCCCATCCGCGGCACGGTGCTGGGCATCGACATCGAGACGACGGACCGCTACCCGGATCGCGGCTACATCGTGAACGTGGGCTTTGAGCTCATGGAGCTCACGGCAGACGCCGAGCCACATGACGCCGAGGCGCACTTCTGCGGCATCCCGGACCTCTATGCCGAGAAGGGCGTGCCCCTGGAGCGCATCCACCACATCGGCTGGGCGGACATCGAGGGCAGGACCCCCTTCCGCCGGGACAAGAAGCTGCAGGCGAAGCTGCTCAAGCTCATGAAGAAGTACCCCTACATGGCGCACAACGCCGCGTTCGAGGACTCCTGGTTCACGCTGCACCTCGAGGGCTACGCCGAGGCGCGGCGCGCAGGCAAGATCGTGCCCGTGGACACCCGTGACATCTGTCGCCAGCTCGACCCCGAGGTCAAGACGCTGCCGCGCGAGTCGAGCCCGGCGTCGCTCGAGAACTGGGCGCGCCGCCGCGGCACGCTCGCCAAGACGGAGGCGGAGGTCCACCAGGGACTCGACGACACCGAGCTCATGCTCAGGACCGTCCAGGCAGAGTTCGTCGCCCGCCACTGCTTCAAGGAGTAGACGGCCGGGGCGGGCCACGGCAGCGGGACCCGCCCCTCTTGCCATGACGGGCTTACCGAAACGTAACAGAGGGCGCCCTCCACATGCGGGATACTAGAGGCGAGCATGCAAGCAGACGCTGACGGGAGCTCTTCCATGGGCAAGAAGAAGGACAAGCAGAAGAAGGCCAAGGAAAAGGACCTCAACCGCCGCGCGGCTGAGTTCGCAGACGAGGTTCGCACGCCCGCCAACGAGGGCAGGGCCGAGCGACACGACGGGCACAGGGACTTCTCCTACACGCAGAACCGCGAGGTGAGCTGGCTGCGCTTCGATGACCGCGTGCTCGACGAGGCCTTCGACGAGACGGTGCCCCTGTTCGAGCGCATCAAGTTCTGCGCCATCTTCCAGAGCAACATGGACGAGTGGTTCATGATTCGCATCGGCGGACTCTCCGACCTCGCGAGCCTCAAGCACCAGCCCGCCGACAACAAGAGCGACGAGACCCCCGCCGAGCAGCTCGACAGCGTGTTCGAGCTGCTCCCGGGCATGTATGAGCGCCGGGAGTCGTGCCTGGAGGGTCTCGAGGCGAGCCTTGCCGAGGAGGGCATCGAGCGCGTGACCCACGATGCCTACACCGATGCCGACCTCGTGACCGTCTCGAGAAGGTTCGAGAGCTCCCTGGCGCCCATCCTCTCGCCCATGATCATCGACCCGCGCCATCCCTTCCCCAACCTACGAAACGACGTCATGTACGTGGCCTGCTCGCTCGACGGCCCCGACGAGCGCGGCATGCTCGGCCTCGTCGAGGTACCAGCGAGCGCCCAGCGCATCGCGTGGCTGCCCTCCGCGGAGGGACGCGTGCGCTACACCCTCGTCGAGGACGTCATCACCTCCATGCTCAGCCGCTGCTTTGGCTCCTACGTGCCCACAAGCTCGGCCGTCGTGCGCGTCACGCGCAACGCCGACCTCGACCCAGACGGCGAGGGCGTCGAGGAGGAAGAGGACTACCGCCAGCACATGAAAAAGGTGCTGAAGCGCCGCAGCCGCCTGCAGCCTGTGCGCCTCGAACTCTCCGGGAGCCTCGACGAGGGTCTCGTGACGCTCGTCCGCAAGGAGCTCGGCCTCGAGAAGCGCCGCGTGTTCAGGCTCTCGACGCCCGCAGACCTCTCCTACGTCTACGCGCTGGAGAACAAGCTGCCCGCCCGCTCCAAGGCATCGCTCACCTTCCCGCCCTTCGAGCCGCAGCCCTCGCACATGGTGAGGGCAGACGAGCCGATGCGCCCGCAGGTCGAGGACCACGACGTCCTGCTCACCTATCCCTACGAGAGCATGGGGCCGCTGCTTCGCCTCATCCACGAGGCCGCCAACGACGACGACTGCATCTCGATAAAGATCACGCTCTACCGCGTGGCGCGCCACTCGCGCCTGTGCGAGAGCCTCGTGACGGCCGTCGAGAACGGCAAGGACGTCACCGTTCTCATGGAGCTGCGAGCCCGCTTTGACGAGCAGAACAACATCGAGTGGGCCGAGAGGCTCGAGGAGGCCGGCTGCACCGTCATCTACGGCTCCGAGGGCTTCAAGTGCCATTCCAAGATCTGCCAGATCACCTATCACGACGCCAACGGCATCTCTCGCATCACGTGCCTGGGCACGGGCAACTTCAACGAGAAGACGGCACGTCTCTACAGCGACTTCATGCTCATCACGGCGCACGCCGGCATCGCCGAGGACGGCAACGCCTTCTTCCGCAACCTGTCGCTGGGAAACCTGCGCGGCACCTATCGCTACCTGGGAGTGGCGCCGCTGTCGCTCAAGCCCCTCGTCATGGGCGGCATAGGCCGCGAAATCGCCCGCGCCAAGGCCGGGGAGCCCGCGAGAGTCCTGCTCAAGATGAACTCCCTCACGGACCGCGACGTCATCGACCGCCTCGCCGAGGCGAGCCAGGCGGGCGTGGAGGTCGTCATGATCATCCGCGGCATCTGCTGCATGCTGCCCGGCGTCAAGGGTCGCACCACCGGCATCGAGATTCGCCAGATCGTGGGCAGGCTGCTCGAGCACGCGCGCATCTACGCGTTCGGAGTCAACGCGGACACCATCTACCTCTCGAGCGCGGACATGATGACGAGAAACACCGAGCGACGCGTGGAGATCGCCTACCCCGTGCTTGACGAGACGTGCCGCGCCATCGTGAGCCACTACATCCGCCTGCAGCTCGACGACAACGTGAAGGCCCGCCGCCTCACGAAGAAGGGCACCTGGGCCCGCATCCCACGCGAGCCTGGAGAGCCCGACGTGAACTGCCAGGAGCTCCTCATCGCCGAGGCCTACGCCGCCGCAAACGCCGCCGGGACGACCGCCGTCTCGAACAGGCGTCCGAGCCCGCTGCCTGCGGAGCCCGGACCAGAGCCAGAGCCCGAACAGACACCGGAGCCCGATCAGAAGCTGGAGCCCGAGGGCCCGGCCGAGCGAGCCTCGTCGACATCTGCGAAGGACGTCGAAAGTGCCGAGCCCGATGGCCAGCCCGAGCCCACCCAAGCCGCCGCGGAACCGCCCGCCGACCCGCCGGCCGAGGTGAGCGCCCACGTCATCGAGGACAAGCCGCAAGCGCCCGCAACAGACCATGCCACGACGGCGACCCTCGCAAGGCGCCCCCACGGCCGCGTCGCCACGGCGCTTGCCCTGTTTGGGTTAGGATTCAAGGCGCTGTTTGGAAAGACCGAGAAGCACTAGCGCAGCCCGCTGCCGCGGGCTCGCAGGCAAGGAGACCCGCATGAGGCTGAGCATCGAGCGCATGACCTACGGCCCAGACGCCATCGCGCACACCGAGGAGGGCAAGACTGTCTTCGTGAGCGGCGCTGTTGCCGGAGACGTCGTGGAGGCCGAGCTCGTGAGCGACGGCAAGTCGTTCAGCAAGGCCCACGCCACGGCCATCCTCGAGCCGTCCCCCGCCCGAGTCAGCTGCGACTGGCCGCTCGCGTCCGTCCTGGGCTGCGCACCCTGGGCTTCCATGGCCTACGACGCACAGCTTAAGGCCAAGCGCGACAACGTCGTGGACGCCCTCGCCCGCGTGGGCCACCTCGCAGACGCCGACGAGCTCGTCAGGCCCTGCGAGGCGCCCGGCAACCCCTGGCGCTACCGCAACAAGGCGGAGCTCGCGTTCGTGCGCGATGGGCGGCGGGCCACGCTCGGCATGCACGCCCTCGATGGCTCCACGGTCATCAAGGTCGATGACTTCCCTCTGCTCGACACCCCGGCAAAGGGCCCCGCCGCAAAGATCGTGAAGAACGTCTCGGGGGCGCTGGGATATCTCGCAGGGTCCCACGACCTCGACATCGAGCGCGTGGGAATCAGGCGCTCGAGCCGCACCGGCGACGTCGAGGTTGCCATCTGGACGCCTACCGGCGCGTTCCCGCGCGCCCAGGCCTGCCGCGTGCTCGAGAACGTAGGCGCCACCTCCATCGTCCGCGTCATGACGAAGGGACCCGCGAAGGCACGCAAGGTTGTTGGCGTGGAGCGGCTCTCCGGCGCCGGCAGCTGGAGCGAGCGCATCGCCGGAAACGTGATGCGCCTCTCGGCCCCAAGCTTCTTCCAGGTGAACACCGCCGGAGCCGAGAAGCTCGTCGACCTCGTGCTCGACGCGCTCGACCCGCGCGAGGAAGACGTCGCCATGGACCTGTACTCGGGAGCGGGCACGTTCACGCTGCCGCTCGCGCGCTACACGAGCTTCGTTGACGCCGTGGAGTCCTACGGGCCGGCCGTGAGGGACCTGCGCCGCAACCTCGAGGAGGCACGCCTCGACAACGTCGATGCCGTCGGCGGAGACGCAGACCGGGAGTTCCCCGATGACGAGGCGGACATCATCGTCGTCGACCCGCCGCGCGCCGGCCTCGCCGAAAACGTCGTGCGCCAGCTCTCCGACCAGCCGGCACGAGCCATCGCCTACGTGAGCTGCGACCCAGCCACCCTCGCCCGCGACCTCGCGCGCTTCCGCCAGATCGGCACGTTCGAGGTCGAGAGCGTGACGCCCGTCGACCTGTTCCCTCAGACGTTCCACGTCGAGACGGTGACGAGGCTCGCCAGGCGCTAGACATATCACACGTGTGCCCAAAAGTGACCGACACTTTTGGGCACAGTACCATTGACGCAAAGAACGACGTACATCGGAGGCACGCATGGCCAAGGTAGCGATTCTTCTGGCAGACGGGTTCGAGACGATCGAGGCGCTGGCACCCGCAGACGTGCTGAGGCGTGGCGGGCAGGACGTGGCGCTCGTCACGATCAACGAAAGGCCGCAGGTCACAACGGCTCACGGCATCGGCGTCGAGTGCGACGCCACGCTCGCGGGCTATGACTTTGCGGGCTGCGACCTCATCGTCTTGCCCGGCGGCATGCCCGGCACCACCAACCTGCGTGCCAACGAGCGTGTCTGCGAGCTCACACGCGAGTTTTTGGCCACGCGCAAGCTCGGCGCCATCTGCGCGGCGCCTTCGATCCTCGCCGAGCTGGGTCTGCTCGGGGGACGCACGGCCACGTGCTACCCGGGATGCGAGGGAGCCTTCCCCGCCGGCGTGAGGCCCGCCGAGCTCGGCGTCTACGCAGACGGCAATCTCGTCACAGCCTCTGGCCCCGGCTATGCCGTGGACTTTGGCCTGGCGCTTCTCGAGCTGCTCGAGGGCAAGGACGCGGCAGACCGCGTGGCCGCCGGCATGCTCGTGGAGAGGTAGCGTCATGTCCCTCTTTGACCTCCCCGCCCGCGTTGGCCGCCTCGTGCTCGCAAGTGGGTCGCCCAGGCGCTCGCAGCTCCTGAGAGAGGCGGGGTTCGACCCCGTCGCGATGCCACAGGACGTGGACGAGACGCCCCTAGAGAACGAGAAGCCCTACGACCTCGTGGACAGACTCGCATCACTCAAGGCGCATGCCGCTCTCTCCCAGGCTCGTCCGGGAGACCTCATCCTGGCGGCGGACACCACCGTTGCCCTCAACGGAACCGAGCTCGGAAAGCCCCAAGACGCGCGGGAAGCCAGCGCCATGCTGCGCAGGCTCTCTGGCCGCGGCCATGACGTCTACACGGGCGTTCATCTCATCCGCGTTCGAGAGGACGGCTCCGTGCGCGAAGCAATCACGAGAGAACTGACCTATGTAATGTTCTTTGACCTCAGCGAGGACGAGATCGCGGACTATGTCGCCACTGGCGAGCCACTCGACAAGGCCGGCGCCTATGGCATCCAGGGTCTTGGCCGTGCCTTCGTGCGCGCCATCGACGGCGACTACTTCAACGTCGTGGGTCTGCCCATGGCCCAGACGCTTCGCGCCATGGCTCACCTTCTCGAGGAGGAATGAGGACCCATGTCAAGGCAGATTGGCGGACGCACGGTATCTGACGAAAGGACGCTCAAGGCGCCAGATGACCTAGCGGCCCGAGAAGAAGGCGTTCCAGCGACAACGGTAGCCGACGTCTCCCAGATCCCCGGCATCCGCATCGCCCACCACACGGACGAGGAGAACGGCACGGGCTGCACGGTCATCGTGTGCCCGGAAGGTGCAACCGGCGCGGTCGACGTCCGCGGCGGCGCCCCGGCAACGCGCGAGACGGACCTCCTGCGCCCCGAGGAGACGGTCGACGTGCTGCACGCCGTCGTGCTATCGGGTGGCAGCGCCTATGGCCTTGCGGCCTCGGTAGGCGTGGCCGAGGAGCTCGAGCGCCGAGGAATCGGCCTCGACGTTCAGGTGGGCGTCGTGCCCATCGTGAGCGAGGCGTGCCTGTTCGACCTTGGGTTCGCAAATCCGAGGGTGAGGCCCACGGCCTCAGATGGAGCACGCGTCTGCGCGCTCGCGCTTGACAATGCCCCCACTCCCCTGCCGCGCGGCAACGTGGGCGCCGGCACCGGATGCACGGTGGGTAAGCTCGGAGGTCCCTCGCTTGCCATGAAGGCCGGTCTCGGCACGGACGTTGAGCAGGCGGGACCTTTGCTGTGCGGCGCCGTGGCGGCCGTCAACGCGTGCGGCAACGTCGTTGACCCAGACACCGGAGAGGTCATCGCAGGCATGCGCGCGCAAGACGGCAGCGGATTCGTCGACGAGTGCGAGCTTGCCCTGTCAATGGCCGCGCGCATGCCGCTCGATTCCGGACGCGACGAAGGCGCACGGCCACCCATGCGCACGAACACGACCATCTCATGCGTTGTCACGAATGCCAAGCTCACGAAGGCCCAGGCCACAAAGGTGGCCCAGATGGCGGCCGACGCCTATGCCCATGCCATCCGCCCCACGCACACCACCAACGACGGTGACACCGTGTTTGTCATGGCCACCGGCAAGGTCGAGGTCCCCGTTGACGTCGCGGGCATCCTCGCGACGCGTGCGCTCGAGCGCGCCATCGCCGACGGCGCGAGAAGCGCCGCGACGCTCCATGGCCTCCCTGGGGCCGCAAGCCTGTAGGCAAACGAGTCAGGAGAGCAGATGTACCGAATCGTCGCCAGCGACATGGACGAGACGTTTCTCGACGGCCGTCACAAGATCCCGCCGGCAAACCTCGAGGCACTTGCGCGCATGAGGGAGCTTGGGGTGCTGTTCGTCCCCAGCTCGGGGCGTGGCTACCTCTCCATCATGGACAACTTCGCAAGCGTGGACCCCGCTCTCATGGAGGGCACGTACGTGCTCTCCTACAACGGGGCCAACATCAACCGCTATGGCGACCCCACTCCCCTGTGCGAGAGCGAGCTCGACCACACCCTCGCAAACGAGCTGTGGGGGCTTGGCATCAGACATGGGCTGGGACTTCATGCCTACACGCCAGACTGCCACATCTATGTGCGAGACCTACCCGAGTCCGAGCGCGTCTACCTCTCGAGCCTCAAGCGTATCGTGGAGCACGACGAGCCGAACCTCGACGCATTCCCCGTCATCTCGAAGATGCTGTTCATGAACGAAGACCTCGCGTGGCTTCACGAGTTCGCCCACGAGAAGGTCGAGCCCCTGCTTGGAGGTCGCGCGGAGGTCACGTATTCCTCCGGTCGCTATCTCGAGGTCATTCCCGCGGGTGTCAACAAGGGCACGGGCCTCGCCAAGCTCGCCGAGATGCTGGGCATCGAAGTGTCCGAGACCATCGGCATCGGAGACTCCGCAAACGACCGCGAGATGATCGAGGCCGCCGGTCTTGGTGTGGGCGTGGCCAACATAACAGACGACGTGAGGCCCCTGTGCGACGTCGTGCTCAAGACGCGCGGGGAGGACGGCGCCTTCATGGAGCTCGTCGAGAGCGTCATTGAGCCGAGCATGAGCAAGTAATGCAAGCTCAAAGCCGCTAAACAAGAGGGCCGCCCCGCGTAGGTTCGCGAGGCGGCCCTCTTTGGCAATCACAATAGAGACGAGCTAGAACGGCATCTTGCCGCCGGGCATGCCGCCACCCATGCCCATGTTCTTCATCATCTGCTGTAGCTGACGCTTCTGCTGCTTGCGGTTGCCGCCCGCGCCCATCATGCCGCGAACCTTGCCCATCATCTTGTTCATCTCGCCCCACTGCTTCATGAGCTGGTTGACCTCCTGCACGGAATGGCCGGAGCCACGGGCGATGCGGGCACGGCGCATGCCGTTGATGGTCTTGGGACGCGCGCGCTCCTCCTTGGTCATAGAGTAAATGATGGACTCGATCGAGCGCATCTGCTCCTCGGTGTTGTCGCCGCCCATCTGGCGCAGGGCCTTGTCACCGCCAGGCAGCATGCCCAAGATCTTGCCCACGCCGCCCATCTTGCGGATCTGCTTCATCTGGGCGAGCATGTCATCCATCGTGAAGCCCTCGCGCAGCATGCGCTCGGCGTCCTCTGCCGCCGCGGCGTCGGCGTTTGCCTGGGCCGTCTCGATGATGCCCACGACGTCGCCCATGCCCAGGATGCGCTTGGCCATGCGATCGGGGTGGAACACCTCGAGGGAGTCGGGCTTCTCGCCCATGGAGACGAACTTAATGGGCTTTCCGGTCACGGCGCGCACGGACAGGGCGCCACCGCCACGGGCGTCGCCATCGAGCTTGGACATGATGACGCCGTCGAAATCCGTACGCTCGGCAAACTCGGTCACGACGTTCACGATGTCCTGGCCCGTCATGGCGTCGACCACCATGAGCACCTGGTCGGGCTTCACGGCGCGCTTGATGTCCACGGCCTCCTGCATCATGAGCTCGTCGATCTGCAGGCGACCGGCCGTATCCACGATCACCACGTCACGCAGGTGGTCGATGGCGTCTCGCACGGCCTCGCCCGCGATGGCCACGGCGTCCTTGCCGTCACCGCGCCAGACCGGCACGCCGATCTCTCCGCCGAGGGTCTCGAGCTGGTCTGCGGCGGCGGGACGGTGCGTGTCGCACGCGGCGAGCTCGGGCGAGCGCCCCTGCTTCTTGAGCATGTAGGCGAGCTTGGCGGCAGCGGTCGTCTTGCCCGAGCCCTGCAGGCCCACGAGCATGATGACGTTGGGCGTTCGGTTCTGCATGAGCGTGAGCTTGCTCTCCGAGGAGCCAAGCAGCTCGGTGAGCTCGTCGAGCACGACCTTGACGACGTTCTGGGCAGGCGTGAGCGAGCTCAGGATGTCGGCCGTGAGGCAGCGCTGCTTGCAGCGGGCCACGAAGTCCTTGACGACGCGGAAGTTGACGTCCGCCTCGAGAAGGGCCATGCGAATCTCTCGCATGGCGACGTTGATGTCGTCCTCGGTGAGCTTGCCCTTGCCACGAAGCTTGTCGAAGGTGTCTGTGAGTCGATCGGAGAGGGAGTCGAACATGCTTGTCTCCTCAATGGTGCAGCGTAGGTGGTCTGACGGATACGCGCCTTACAGGCTCTCGCCAACGAGGGCGCGGCAGAAGTCGAGCGCGTCGAAGCGCTGGAGGTCCTCCATGGACTCGCCGACGCCGATGCGGTAGATGGGCAGCCCAAGGCGACTCGCGATCGAGACCGCGATGCCACCCTTCGACGTGCCGTCGAGCTTCGTGACGATGAGGCCGTCGAGGTCGAGGGCCTCGTTGAACTCCTTGGCCTGGTTGAGGCCGTTCTGGCCGGTCGTGGCGTCCACGACGAGCACGACCGTCACGGGCATCTGCGCGCGCTTGCGCGTGACCGAGACGACCTTCGCGAGCTCGCGCATGAGCTCGGGGCTCGTGTGGAGGCGCCCCGCCGTGTCAAGCAGCACGAGCTCGGAGCCCTGTTTCTCGGCGCTCTCGATGACGTCGTAGCACACGCTCGCCGGGTCTGCGCCACGCTCGCGCGTGACGACCTCCACGCCCGAGCGCTCGCCCCAGACCTTGAGCTGCTCGATGGCGGCAGCGCGGAACGTGTCGGCGCCGCCGATGAGGACGGACGTGCCACGCTCCTTGGCGGCTCCCGCGAGCTTGCCCACGGTCGTGGTCTTGCCGGCGCCGTTGATGCCCACGAAGATGACGCAGCTCGGGGTGTCGTCGAACGGGTCGCGCTCGGCGGTCGGGAATGCCTCGGCGAGACGCTTGGCGAGGGCCTCGCGCATCTGGTCCGCCGTGCGCAGTGCCTGCTTGGCGGAGAGCTCGCGCAGGTCGTCCACGACCTGCATGGCGACCTCGGGGCCTATGTCGCCCATGACGAGCGTGTCCTCGAGGTCCTCCCAGAACTGCTCGTCAACCTCGCCGCCCATGTAGAAAATCTGGTTGAGGGCCTCCCTCGACTTCTCGAGGCCCTTCCTCAAGCGGTCAGCAAGCCCCATCAGGCATCGACCACCTTTCCTGTCGCGCGGTCTAGCCGCTGGGATACAACATGGCTCACGCCGTCTGCCTGCATGGAGACGCCATACAGGACGTCTGCCTGCTCCATCGTGCGGCGCTGGTGGGAGATGACGATGAGCTGCGTCGTCTCCTTGAGCTGCTCGATGGCGTCGAGCAGCTTGTCGAGGTTCGAGTCGTCCAGGGCGGCCTCAACCTCGTCGAACACATAGAAGGGCACGGTGCGCGTGCGATAGACAGCGAACAGCAGCGCAAGGGCCGTGAGCGACTTCTCGCCGCCGCTCATGAGCGTCATCTTGGCGATGCGCTTGCCCCTCGGCTGCGCCACGACCTCGATGCCCGTCTCGGCAGGGTGGTCGGGATCGGTCATCTCGAGATGCGCCTTGCCGCCGGGAAAGAGCATGCCGAAGATCTCGACGAAGTTGGCGTTGACGGCCTCGAACGTCTGGAGGAACTGGCGACGCATCTTGCGATCGATGGCGCTCGTAATCTTCTGGAGGGCAGAGCGCGCGCTCTCGAGGTCGGCGAGCTGGGCGCCGATATAGTCCGCGCGCTCCTTGAGCTTCGTGTACTCGTCCATCGCCACCTGGTTCACGGGACCGAGCCCGTCGATTTGGCGGCGCAGGGAGGCAACCTCGCGCTCGCAGGCCTCGCGGTCCTCGGGCTCGGGCATCTGGAGGGCCTCCTCCAGAACGTGGCGACCGTCTGCGGTGATGGCGGCAATCGCCTGCTCCACGCGCACCTCGAGCTTGCCGGACTCGACCTTGAGGTTGCCCTGCTCTGCCTTGGCACGCTCAAGCTCGGCCGTGACGTCCGCTACCTGCTGGCGGGCGTCGCCGATCGTCTTCTTGAGCGAGTCCGAGTCTGCCTCGGCCAGGCTCGCGCGGTCGCGCAGGCGCTGGGCCCACGTGAGCGCACAGGCGTGTATGGCCTCGTAGCGCTCGTGAAGCGGGTCGATGCGCAGACGAAGGACCTCCAGCGAGCGCGTGCCCTCCTCGGCGGCGCGGGCACGCTCGGCGAGCTCGTCGATGCGACGGGAGAGCTCGGCATCGCGCTCGTCCAGGTGGCGGAGACGCTCTCGCGACGTCGCGAGCGACAGGCGCGCGTCCGCGGCCTTCTTGGCCGCCTCGTCCTCGGCGCGCGACACCTCGCGGCGCCTGGCGCTGGCCTCCTGCACGAGACGGTCGAGCTCGGAGAGACGCTGCTTGCCCTCGGCGATCTTTCCCTTGAGCTCCTCGAGGCGCGGGCGCGCGGACTTGGCGCGCTCGGCGGCTGCCTCACGGCGCGAGACCACCTGCGAGCGCTCGTCCTCGGCGTGACTCACCTGCGAGTCAAGGCGTCCTATCTCGGAGTTTGCCGAGTCGCGCTCGCCTCTCAGGCGAGAGACGGCGCCGGAGGCATCGCTTGAGGCCTCGCGGGCACGCGCCAGCTCGTCCGCGGCGGCGTCGACGCGCTCGGACGCCTGGGCCACGTCCTGCTCGCACGCGCTCACGTTCGCCTCGAGAGCGGGGACCTGCTCCTCGAGCTCGGCGATGCGACGTCTGCGCTCGAGCGTTCCCGCAGCGGCGCCGGGGGAGACTCCCGCCTGCGTGCGGCCATCCGGCAGCGCCATGACGCCATCTCGCGTGACGTAGGTGAGCGCGGGGTTTGCCACGTGCGCTCGCACGGCCTCGCTCGGGGTGTCAACGATGCGGATGTCACCGAGCAGGCGCTCGACGAGACCACGGGCCTCGTCGCTCACGCTCAGGCGATCGACGAGTCGCTCGCCAGCGCCACTCGAGGCCTCGGGTGCGCTCTCGGAGAGGTTGAGCACGGAAAGCGAGCCGCTTGCGCCCTGGGCACCGCGGGCGGCGTCCATGATGCGGGCCACGTCATCGCCGCAGGCCACGACGGGAGCCGCAAGGGTCTCCCCCAGCAGGCGCTCGACGAGCGAGTCGAGCTCGGCAGGGGCGCTCACCACATCCGCGAGACGGCAGCGCACGAGCGAGGAGAGCTCGCCGGAGGAGAGCACGCGGCTCTCGAGCGAGCCCTTGTCGGCACCGAGCTGGGCGTCGACGTCTCGAAGCGCGCGCAGCGTTGCCTTTGCCTGCGCGAGCGCGCCACGCGCCTCCTCAAGCTCATGGCGAGCGGCAGACGCGGCCTTTCTCGCCTCGTCATGGCTTGCCGCGCGCTCGGAGATGGCGGCCTTTGCCTTCTCGGCCAGCTGTGTGGCCTCGGCAAGCTCGCCCTCGAGCTCCTCGAGGCGGCCCCTCCTGCTCTCGAGCGCGGCACGGGTCGTCTCGAGCGTCTCCTCGATCTGGTCGATGCGACTCGCGAACATCTGGTCCTCGACCTCGGCGTTGGAGATCTCGTCGCTGAGCTTGGCGTGGTCGAGCGTGGCACGGTCGAGCTCGTGCTGGCAGTCCCTCTGCTCGCTCGTGAGCCTCGCCTGCTCCGAGCCCGCCTCGCGCCTCGCCGCCGTGGCGTCCTTTGCCGCGGGCTCGAGACGGGCCACGTCCTTGGCAAGGCTGTCGACGGCCGCGCGCGTCTCGCACAGGCGCGTGGAGACGTCTTCGCGCTCAGAGAGCGCCTCGGTACGCTGGCGCTCCACCTGCGAGAGCGTCAGGCGCGTCTCGGAGAGGCGGTCCACCATGTTGCGGCCCTTCTCCTCGAGCAGGCGCATGTCGCTCTCGAGGCGGCCCAAGATGTCGGCGCAGCGACGGCGCTGTTCGCCCAGGTCGCCCACGAACAGCCCCTTCTGCTCGAGCATGCTCTGGAGCTTCTCGAGCTCGCGGGTCTTCTCGTCCACGCGGAACTGCGCAAGCTCGATGGCCGCCGCGGCCTCGTTGCTCCTGCCCTGGAGCTCGCCCCACTGCTGCTGGAGGCGGCGGACGTCGTCCACGGCAAGCTGGCAGGTGAGCTCGGAGAGTCGCGCGTCGAGCTCGTTGTAGCGCTTGGCGCGGTCCACCTGGCGCTCGAGCGGACGCAGCTGGCGATTGAGCTCACGCGCCACGTCGCGCGCCCGCACGAGGTTCTTGTCCATGTCGGCGAGCTTGCGCTGGGAGCGCTCCTTGCGGCGGCGATGCTTGGAGATGCCGGCGGCCTCCTCAATGAGGGCACGGCGCTCCTCGGGCCTGCTGGAGAGGATGGAGTCGAGCTTGCCCTGGGAGATGATGGAGTGGGTGTCCTTGCCCAGGCCGGAGTCGTGCAGGATGTCCTGGATGTCCATGAGGCGGGCTGGCGCCCCGTTGATGAGGTACTCGGACTCGCCGGAGCGGTACATGCGCCTCGTGATGCCCACCTCGGTGAAGTCCACGGGCAGCGTGTGGTCCGTGTTGTCGAGCACGAGCGTGACCTCGGCCACGCCCACGGGCTTTCTTGCCGAGGAGCCCGAGAACACGACGTCCTCCATGGCCTGGCCGCGCAGCATCTTGGCGCTCTGCTCGCCAAGCACCCACAGGATGGCGTCGCTCACGTTGGACTTGCCCGAGCCATTGGGGCCCACGACCACCGTGAGTCCGGGGTCGAAGACCATGTGCGTGCGGTCGGCGAAGGACTTGAAGCCCTTCAGCGTGAGGGACTTCAGGAACAATTGACGCCCTCCTCGGCAAGGCGCTCGATGGCATCGGCTGCGGCCATGCTCTCGGCCTCCTTCTTAGAGGAGCCCTTGCCGCGGCCCACGCGCCTTCCCTCGACGAGCACGACCGAGGTGAACGTGGGGCTGTGCGCGGGACCCTGCTCGCCCTCGAGCTTGTACTCGGGAGCGCAGCGCAGCTCGCGCTGGGTGATCTCCTGCAGTCGGCTCTTGGGGCTCACGGGACGCTCGGCAAGCTCGGGCACCATGTGGGGGCCAAGCGTGCGCGAGACGAACTCATGCGTGACCTCGTAGCCACCGTCGAGATACAGCGCGCCCACGACGGACTCGTAGACGTTCTCGAGCGCGGAGTGCATGCCGCGAGCGCCCGTGCCCTTCTCGGACTCGCCGAAGACGATGCACTCGCCGATGCCCAGCTGCTCAGAGACCATCGAGAGCGTCTTGCCCGAGACGAGCGAGATCTTGAGGCGCGTGAGCTCGCCCTCGTCCATCTGGCCGAAGCGCTCGAACAGGTCCGTGGCCACGATGGCACCGAGAATCGAGTCCCCGAGGAACTCGAGGCGCTCGTAGGAGGCCGTGACGGGCAGGTGCTCGACGGCGCTCGGGTGCGTTATCGCGGCCGTGACGAGGTCACGGTCCTTGAACGTGTGGTTGCAGATCTTCTCGATGTGCTCAATCCGCTCGGTTGCGGCGCTTTGGGGCATGCGCGCTCCCCCATCTATGCGTGTGTTCTCCAGATATGGGCGAGCCGCCCGAGGGCGGCCCGCAGACAATTCTCAATTGTACCCGTAGCGACGAGAAGGCGCGAGGGAGGAGGCATGGTGACAGTTTGACCCCGTCCCCAAGTGTCACGCCTGGCTGGCAGCCATTGCCTGCGCCATCTTGCCGCAGAGGTCCTCGCGGACGCAGCGGGCGGCCGTGAGCGTTCCGTTCATGACGGCCTCGGGGTTCGTGGCGCCGTGTCCCACGAGCACGGGGGCCTTGAGGCCGAGAAGCGCCGCGCCGCCGTATGCATCGCCGGACAGGAGCTTTGCCACGCCCTTGAGGGCGGGCTTCACCATGAGGGCACCCACGGCCACGCGCTTGCTCCGCGCAGCCTCGGCCTTGAGTGCCGAGACAATGAACTTGGCCGTGCCCTCGACGGTCTTCACGGCGACGTTGCCCGTGTACCCGTCCGTCACGATAACGTCGAGCGAGCCGGTGAGGACGTCTCGGCCCTCGCAGTTGCCCGCGAAGTTGACACCGGCAGCCTCCGAGAGCGCACGGTGACGCTCGAGCGCCGCCTCGGAGCCCTTCGTCTCCTCGGTGCCGTTGTTGAGAAGGCCCACGGTGGGGTTGTCGACGCCCAGGACGATCTGAGAGTAAGCGGTGCCCATGCGCGCGAACTGCACGATCATGTCCGTGGTGCAGTCCGCGTTGGCGCCCATGTCCAGGAAGGTCGTCATGTGGCCGTCCACGCCTGGCATGGCCGTGGCGAGCGCAGCGCGGGACACGCCCTTGACGCGCCCCACGAGCAGCGTACCCGCCGCGAGGATCGCCCCGGTGGAGCCGGCCGAGAAGAACGCGTCCGCGTCCCCGGCTCGCACGGCGCGGCAGCCACGGACGATCGAGGAGTCCTTCTTGCGGCGCACGGCCTGCGTGGGATGCTCGTCCATCTCGATGACCTCGGTGGTCACGAGCGCCTCGGCACGGGCATGCTTGGCGCAGAAGGGAACGACGACCTCCTCGTTGCCCGCGACGATGACCTCGAGGCCCGCATCGGCCTCGAGCGCCCGGGCGATGCCCTCGAGCACGACCTCGGACGGCTCGTCTCCGCCCATGGCGTCAACACATACGCGCACCATATGCGCCTCCCCTTTCGCCGAGAAGTGCTGCCCGCCGGCTGTCCCCGACGGACGTCTAGGTAATAGAAAGGAGGCCGGCCCGAGAAGGACCGGCCTCCTGGCCACTCTGTAATTGGGCAGCTACTCGGTGACGATGACCTCGCGGCCCTTGTAGTAGCCACAGCTCGGGCACACACGGTGCGGGAGCTTCACAGCGCCGCACTGCGGGCACGTGGAACGAGCCGGCATGTCGAGCTTGCTGTTGGCCGAGCGACGGGTGTGGGTCGCGCCGCGGCCCTTCTTCTGCTTGGGTACTGCCATTGTTGACCTCTCTTACGAATCTCACGTCGCCACGCGCGCGACGGTCTTTCACAGACAAACGGGAATGATAGCACGTTTGGTAGTGCAAACACCACGAATACACAGGATTTGGAGCGCAAATCGCTAATCCTGCGCAGAGTCTCCGTCCTCATCGTCAAATCGAAGCCCGGCGAGGGCCGCGAACGGACCGGTGGCCGCGTCCACAGAGGCCATCTTCTCCGCACAGCCGCAGTCCCCCTCGTTGAGGTTGGCGCCGCAGTGCGGGCACAGGCCCTTGCAGTCCTCGCGGCACAGAACGACGAACGGCGTCTCCATGACGATGGCCGCCATGATGGGCCCCGCAAGGTCGATCGTGTGGTCATCGCCCACCAGGGAGAAGTCCACCTCGTCCTCGTCGTCGGACAAATCCTCCTCGGCCGGAGCCTCGAACAGGAAGTACTCGTCCACCTCGGAGGCGATGTCGAACTCGGCGTCCTCAAGGCAGCGGTCGCACGTACCGAGCACGTGGGCGCGAACGATGCCCGAGGCGAGGATTCCCTCGCCGGCGTTCGTGAGCACGAGGTCGTAGTCGATGCCGTTGGGAAGGCGGAAGTCGTGGTCACCCAGCGAATACGAGTCGTCGTCGATGTGGCCGGCCACGGGGAGCACGGAACCGGCGCCCTCGAGCCGCTCGTCGACGGAGATGATGATGGGCTCCATGGGACTACCTGCGAGACGAGGAGCCGTCATCGAGGGCCTGGCGGCTGCGCTCGAGCTGGCCGATGACGCTCTTGAGGTTGTCCTCGATGCCCGTGAGCACGCCCTCGGCGTAGTCGTTGATGTGGTAGCGCAGGTCTCGCTCGTACTGGGAGGCCTGGTCCCGGATCTCCTCGGCCTGCTGGTTGGCGAGGCGGACGACCTCCTGGTCGCCGGCGAGGATCATGGCCTGCTGCTGGGCGTCCGCCACGATGGAGTCTGCCGTCTGGTGGGCACGGGCGAGAATCTCGTCCTCCTCCTTCATGACGCGGCGAGCGGCGTTGAACTCCTCGGGGAAGGCGTTGCGGATCTCGTCGAGGAGGTCATAGATGGCGTCGGCGTCAACGATCTTGGGGTTGCTGCCCGAGCCGCCCATGAGGGGCTTCTTGCCCTCGTTGACAATCTCCTCGAGCTCGTCGCACAGGGCGTTGACCTCTTCACCTGGCTGCATGCGCAGGCTCCTTTCGTGCTTGGCCCGCAAAGCAAAAGGCACGCTTGGGACCCCTCGAAAACCGATGCTTGAGCGACTTGCGTCGCATCTATCTGGACAACCTTACCATAACGGCAGCTATCTGACGCGCACGGCGCCCCATAGCCGCACACAAAGCGCGAGTGCAGCAAATCTGACACCTCAGGCCCTCGAGACGGGCCCAAGGCGTCTGAAAAGCTGCACTCGCGAATATCCGGAGCGCCGGCGCCGCCCGGCTAGTCCTCGGCGAACTGCGAGTTGTAGAGCTCGGCGTAGAAGCCGTTCGCGGCGAGCAGCTCTGCGTGCGTGCCGCGCTCGACGATGTCGCCGTCACGCAAGACGAGGATGACGTCGGCGTTACGAATCGTGGACAGGCGGTGCGCGATGACGAAGCTCGTGCGGCCCTGCATGAGCGCGTCCATGGCGCGCTGGATGAGCTCCTCGGTGCGCGTGTCGACGTTCGAGGTGGCCTCGTCCAGGATGAGCGCCGGACGGTCCGCGAGGAAGGCGCGGGCGATCGTCACGAGCTGACGCTGACCCTGGGAGAGGTTCGTGCCCTCCTCGTTGATGACGAAGTCGTAGCCGCCGGCAAGCGTGTGGATGAAGTGGTCGCAGCGCGCGGCGCGAGCGGCCGCCTCGACCTCGGCGTCCGTGGCGTCGGGCCTGCCATAGCGGATGTTCTCACGAATCGTGCCGTTGAAAAGCCACGTGTCCTGCAGAACCATCGCGAACTGGCGACGCAGCTCGGCGCGGTCCCAGTCGCGAACGTCCACGCCGTCCACCTTGAGCGAACCCGCGTCCACGTCATAGAAGCGCTGGAGCAGCTTGATGAGCGTGGTCTTGCCCGCACCCGTGGGACCCACGATGGCCACGGTCTGGCCAGGCTCGGCCACGCAGGAGAAGTCGTGGATGATCGTCTTGTCCGGCGTGTAGCCAAAGCGCACGTGGTCGAACTCCACGCGGCCGTCTCGCTTCTCGGGCACCTGGGGGCACTCGCCCTGCTGCTCCTCGGGCGCGGCGAGGAACTCGAAGACGCGCTCGGTGGCCGCGGCCATGGACTGCAGCGTGTTGCTCACGTTGCCAAGCTGCTGAACGGGCTGGGTGAAGTTGCGGACGTACTGGATGAAGCTCTGGATGTCGCCAGGGGTGGCGTTGCCCGTGAGCGCGAGCTGCGCGCCCACCACGACGACACCCACGTAGCCCATGTTTCCCACGAGGCTCATGAGCGGCATCATGAGGCCGGAGAGGAACTGGGAGCGCCAGCCGGAGATGAACAGGCGGTCGTTCTTCTCGTCGAACTCGGCCACGGCGGCGTCGGCGCGGTCGAAGACCTGGATGACGTTCTGGCCGGCGAAGTCCTCCTCGATGATGCCGTTCACGGCACCGAGGACCTGCTGCTGCTCGCGGAAGTAGGGCTGCGAGAAGTGAATCATCACGATCATGATGAGGGCGGCGGCCGGCAGTGTGAGCACGGTGACGCCCGTGAGCGGCAGGCTGATGGAGAGCATCATGACGAGCACGCCGATGATCTGGGTGATCGAGGTGATGAGCTGGGTGATGGACTGGTTGAGGCTCTGGCCGAGGGTGTCGACGTCGTTGGTGATGCGCGACAGCACGTCGCCCTTGCTGTGGCCGTTGAAGTAGCTCATGGGCACGACGGCGATCTTGGCGGCGATCTCCTTGCGCATGCGGTAGCAGATCTTCTGCGTGACGCCCGTCATGAGC